>Ga0075480_10000470_pt1 | contig 23859 bp, 25 predicted proteins | sample DEB08_DNA_7_FD_81590 | JGI IMG/M metagenome (GOLD analysis project Ga0075480, IMG submission 81590) | Aqueous microbial communities from the Delaware River and Bay under freshwater to marine salinity gradient to study organic matter... | ecosystem: Environmental > Aquatic > Marine > Coastal ... | reverse complement strand
CGATGCCGAGCTCGCGACTTTCCCGTGCGCCTACTCCACCGCCGAAGGTCTTCTACAACGAGCCGGTGTGACGAACGAGGATGTATTGATCACTGGTGCATCCGGCGGCGTGGGATCAGCACTCGTGCAGTTGGCCGTCATGCGAGGTGCCCGCGTTACCGCGGTTGCCAGTCGTGGCCATCACGAGACCCTCACCAGGATCGGCGCGCACACGTTGGTATCGCGGGGCACAGACGTGATTGATGCCCTGGGTGAGTCATCCATGGACGTCGTCATTGACGTTGTGGGAGGACCCGCTTTTCCATCTCTCCTTCGCGTGCTGAAGCCACAAGGTCGCTATGCCACGTCCGGTGCAGTTGCCGGTGCGAATGTGGATCTCGATCTGCGGGATCTCTACCTCAAGGACCTGACGCTTATTGGCTGCACATTCCACCCTCGATCGGTCTTCGAGGATTTGATCGGATACATCGAAAGTGGACGGGTCACGCCGCTTCTTGCTGCCGAATACCAACTCGGCGACATCGTCGCCGCACAGGAGCGATTCATGCGCAAGGACTTCGTGGGCAAGATCGCCATTTCAGTCCCGTGGTGAGAGGGACCACCGAATGAGTGGCAGGTAGTGGATTCGAACCACTGCAGGCCTTAGCTGACGGTTTTACAGTCCGCTCCCATTGGCCGCTCAGTCAACTTGCTCCAAATTCTTCGTCACGCCGGAGACAGGGATAAACGGCCCTCCTTCGCTGGTCTCAGTGGATTCAGCGAGACGCGCGAACACCGAAGAACCTTGATCGATCGGCTACAGCAAAGGATCCCTACCAGGCTGAGCGATTGTGGCGCGTTGGTGAAGAAATTTCGTCGGTTTCCTATCCACTCGAACCGACGACTTACGCCGTCAACGGAATAACTGCGCCTCTCTCCATGAATGAGTGGGTGGTCTCGAAGTCCACGATCCCTGCATCGGAGCCAAGACCAGTGGCGACGAGGCTTCCGCACGCCGCACCAAAACGTGCCGCCTGCTCAAGCTCCCAGCCCATTGCGGTCGTCAGCATGAAGCCAGCGTCGAACGCATCTCCGCAGCCAGTCGTATCGACGACGTCCACTTGGAACGCCGGGACCCGCAGTTCCGGTACTCCAACTCTGTTGACGCTGGCACCTTGATCCCCCATCTTCAAGATCACGGTCCCGGCACCCATAGCCAGGAAGTACTGCGCGAGATCGATCCGATCGGACAGACCCGAGATCATCTCCGCCTCTTCGATGTTGGGCATGAAGTAGTCGAGGTGGGGCATGCATGGGCGAAGAATGTCCGCCATGCCTTCCTTGTGGACTCCGAGAACATCCATCGTGGTCATGGCCCCCTGCTCTTTCGCGGCGGCGAGTACCGTCGCCGCGTCGGGTCCGTCGAACGTCGGCATCAGGAAAGTTCCACCGACGTGCACGATGTCGAATGCCCCGAGCGCAGAGAGGTCGACGTCTTGCGCCGAGAAGACCGCGTTCGCACCCATCACATGCAAGGCGGGACGCTCTCCGTTCGGACGGATGGGGAGCATGGTGGCCGAGGTGGGTACGTCGGCGTGGGTTGTCATACCCGATGAATCGATGCCGTATCGCTCCAGGATGCCCCGCATCACCTTGCCGAGTTCATCATCACCCGTCGCACCAACGCTGCTGACGTCTGCACCCAGCTTGGCCAGATCAACGGCTGTACCACCGGCGGTGCCGGCCACGGTTACTCGGATCTCGTCGATCAAGGCGATGTCTTGACCCGGGGGAATTTCGGAGACCGGTCGGCCCAACACATCAATGATGTGGACCCCAATACTCGCTATCCGAACCACGGCTCTCCCTCCTGCCCCGTGACGCAAGAACCTATCGTGGTGGGGCTCTACGTGCTGCCGATTTCCGGACAGATTGTTTCGTAGATCGACTTCAGCGTCTGAACTTCCGCTCCGAAGGCACGGGCGAGATTGCGGGCCGGGGCCTCCTCCGGGTAGGACTGATCAGGACCGGTACCCGACATGACGAAGTTGCTCCCCACGATTACCTCGCGCTGCACAGCCTCGGAGGCCAACTCTTCCTCTGTCACAGCTGAACAGGATGACGAGAGCGAGTTCAAGTACTCGTCGATGTCACCCACAAGGAATACTTGAAAACCGCCGCACAAGATGAGCTCGCCACCCAGGGGCTCCTTGGTTGCTGGATTCTCTGTGATCACCTGCTTGGTTCCGGAGAACGAGTCCTCCGAGCAGTCGAACCCTGCCTCATTCACTCCCGTGATGGCGGCGTCGCTGGACGTCCACCCTGGGTCGGATCCCTCGGCCACATCATTGGACGAGCATCCGGTGATCATGAGCGCGATAACGGCTACGCCTGCGAGAGTTCGACGCACGATTTCCCTCTTTCGCGATAGATGGAGAAACCGACCACAGGCCGGTCTGGAGAGGATACACTGCCGCGCGTTCCTTAACCGAGTTCGATTCGTGGAGTTCGAGTGAAGAAGCTGATTAACGATCCGTTCGACATGGTCGAGGAGATGGTCGACGGATTTCTGGCCGCCAACGACGACATCGTCAAGTCGGTGGGGCGCCGTTCAATCGCACGGGTGGCCAGTCCGATCGCGGGCAAGGTGGGCATCGTCGTCGGCGGCGGAAGCGGTCACCTTCCTGCTTTCGCTGGATACGTGGGTCAAGGTATGGCCGATGGGGCCGCGTTCGGCAACGTATTCGCTTCACCTCCAGCCCGGCCCGTGGTGGAGGCAACGGCTGCAGTTGATTCCGGTGCTGGTGTCCTGTACCTATACGGCAACTACGCCGGCGACTGTCTGAACTTCGACAAGGCGCAGGACCAGTGTCGAGAAATGGGTATGGATGTCCGCACCGTTGTTCTCAATGACGATGTCGCATCGGCACCCGCCGACGAAGCGGACCGTCGCCGCGGCATCGGAGGCCTGTTCTGGGTCTTCCGCATTGCCGGTGCGAAGGCCGAGCAGATGGCGTCTCTGGACGAGGTCTTCGAGATCGCCACACGCGCCAACGCGAACACCCGCACAGTCGGCGTTGGCCTCACTTCGTGCACCGTTCCAGCAAACGGTCGCCCCACCTTCCATCTCGAAGAAGACGAGATGGAACTTGGCCTGGGAATCCACGGCGAGCCCGGCATCAAGAGACAAAAGGTCGCCCCAGTAGACGACATCGTCGAGGCGATGATGGACATGATTCTCAGCGACTTGGACTACTCCGGCAGCGAGGTCGCCCTCTCGGTGAACGGACTCGGAGGAACACCGGCCGAGGAGTTGTACGTGGTCTACCGCAAGGCCAAGGAGATCTGCGACGCGAACGGACTTCGGGTGCGCCACAAGAACGTCGGCGAAATGGTGACCGCGCTGGAAATGGCCGGTGCGTCCATCAGTCTCGTCCGTTTGGACGAGGAAATGAGCACCCTTCTCAACTCGCCCGTCAACACCTGCATGTACAAGAAGCCCTAGGAGTAACGAATGCCTACCCTGACCGGAGACTCCGTCCGACTCCTGCTCGAGCAGGTCGCCATCGACGTGGAGTCGAACAAGGACTTCCTATGTGACCTCGACGGTGAAGTCGGCGATGGTGACCACGGTGTAAGTATGACGATCGGTATGCGCGCCGTCCGGCGAGCTATGGACGACCTTCCCCCCGATCCCAGCGTCGAGCAAGCTTTTCAGGCCGCCTCCGATGCGTACGCCATCGAGGTCGGAGCCACCATCGGTCCTCTGTACGAGGTCGCTTTCGCCGCCGCCGCTCAGGTGTGTTCCGGCAAGGCCGACGTCAGCTCCGTGGCGGACTGGGTACAGATCTATCGGGCCATGTTCGATGCGATCCAGCAGTTGGGTGGAGCCGAGTTGGGAGATAAGACCCTGCTCGATTCCTTCCATCCAGCCATCGAGAAACTCGCCAGCCTCGAGGACCAGGACCTGGTGCCGTCACTCGAACAGGCCGCGGTGACAGCTCGACAGGCCGCGGAGGCCACCAAGAGCCTCAGGCCCATGAAGGGCAGGGCGTCCCGTCTTGCCGACCGGGCTGTCGGCCATCAAGATGCTGGAGCGACGTCCCTGGCCATCATCCTTGAATCAGTGGCGGCGTTCGCTGCGAACGTTCGGAGCTGACTCGCAAGCTTTCGCCGCTACTTCGCGTACTCGCGCAAGCGGGCTACCAGCGCGGCACAAAAGTTAGGAATGTCCGCAACGACTCGTCCCCACACGAGTTGGCCGTCAATGAACGCACTTTCGTCAACCCACACGGCTCCGGCGTTCTCCAAGTCGTCTTTGATACCCAAGGATCCGGTCGCCCTACGCCCCTGGACCAGGCCCGCTGAAATCAGCAGCCACGGTCCGTGACAAATCGCCGCTACCACCGCACCGGATTCGTACCGGTTGCGGATGAGTTCCAAAACAGGCTCGGATCTGCGCAGTTTGTCCGGCGCCCAGCCCCCCGGTAGGACGACCACGTCGTACGCGATCCCTGCTGCCTCATCGATGGTCAGGTCCGGCGTGATCTTCAAGCCGTTCTTGCCGGCAAAGGAATCCATCGAGAGGGCGACGGTATCCACGGCGACACCCTCTTCTTGGAGTCGCATGAGCGTGACGTAGTACTCGAGATCTTCGGCGCCTTCGGCAGCAAGCACGCAGGCCTTCAAACCCTCCAGACTTACTTCGTGTGTCACGATGGTGATCCCCCTTCGTCATAGTCCGTAATAATCTGCACCTTCGCCGCCGACGGGGACGAATCGTCGAATTCCAAATCAAGCCACCGGTCGACCAGCGTCCATGCCAACTCGGGAGCAACAACGCGAGCGCCCAGGGTAAGCACCTGGCAATTGTTGCTCATGACGGACCGCTCAACGGAATAAACATCGTGCGCCGTCGTCGCTCTGATTCCCTTCACCTTGTTCGCAGAAATCGCCATGCCGATTCCCGTTCCGCAGATCAACAGGGCCCGCTGGGCGTCTCCCGCCGCAACGTCCGTCGCTACCTTGAGCCCGATCTCCGGATAAGCCGTCGAGTCTTGCCCGTCAAGCACTCCACTATCGCTCACACTCGCTACTCGTGGATCGGATGCGAGTTTGCCTCGCAGATACTCCTTGAGGGCGAAACCCGCTTCGTCGCAGCCCAATGCCAACGACCACTGCTTCATTGACTTTCTCCTCTCACCCGGGCCTCGATCCCACTCCACTTGGCGGGACTCCAGGCCGCGCGTCCGACAAATACCCCCGACGCTCCATCAAGAGACGCAATCTGCGAACAGTTGCCCTCGTTGACGCTTCCTCCGTACACAACGGTGACGTCTCGTCCGAGCGCCGACCGCACGCGAGTCATCCTGGCATCGATGTAATCCACCGGTGCCTGGCGACCTGCCTCTCCTATCGCCCAGTAGGGCTCGTACGCCAAGACGTCGCCGTCACGAAATTGACCGCCGGAGATCAGGCGTGCCTGCTTGATCAGGTCGTCACTGTCGTAATCTCCTTGCGCTTCCTCCCCCACGCACACCAACACATTCAAGTTCGCTTCCCGCGCTCGCTGGACTTGTTCAGCGAAGGACTCGAGCGACTCCCCTAACGCGACCCGTTCCGCATGCCCCACCATGACGAAGTCGGCACCCATCGACGCAACGTCTTGCGCAGCCACCTCTCCGGTGTACGCACCTCGATCGTGAGTAGAACAGCCCTGGACTCCTATGCGCAACCCGGATCCCTGCGCTGCCTCCACGGATTCGCCAAGAAACGGCATTGAGACGACGAGGGTTCGCTGAGCGCCGTCATCAAGGCTTGCTACATGCTCAACCAACCGAAGTGTTTCCTCGCGACCGAGGGCCATCTTCAGGTTGGACCCGATCCACGGTACATCAGCCAACGGATTGCAGACCAGCTTCGATCTTTCGGTCGTGGGCATCGAACAGGTGCAGGTTCTCTCGCGGCAATTTGATCCAGATTGACGACGCGACATGCTTGCCTATGTCGTGTTCGACGACGGCCTTGATCTCAATGTCCTGCACTTTGACGCTCAGAAGCATGCGACCACCGATCGTGATGGCTTTGTCAACGATCTCGGCTCGAACATGATCTTGCCGCTCCTCCAACGAGGCCGTCAGCTGCTCGGGCCGAATGCCCATAGTGGTTGCGTGCTGGGCTTGGACTCCCACTGGAATCGGCGCCGCCAGCAGGGGACTGTGCAGCGACGAGCCTTCAACGACGAAGCCCGTCCGCAGGAAATTCATTCCCGGGCTTCCCAAGAACCAGCCAGCGAACACGTCGTCCGGTCGGTCATACACGACTCGCGGAGCATCGAGCTGGACAATGCGACCGGCATTCATCAAGGCGATCTTGTCCGCCAGGCTCATAGCTTCGGTCTGATCATGCGTGACGTAGATGATGGTTTGGCGCAACTCCGTAAAGAGCCGCTTCAACGATCGCTTCAACTCCAACTTTGAGGTGAGGTCGACGTTCGTGATCGGCTCATCGAAGAGGAGTACTTCAGGTTGCCGGGCCACTTCCCGGGCCACCGCAACCTTCTGCCGGCCAGCGTTGTCCAAGCGGTCCACGTTCGTTTCGAGGACATCGGTAAGTCCGATGATCTCGGCCATCTCGTCGATTCGCTTCTTGCGAGCAGATGAATCCATCTTGGCGGCGATCAGTGGCAACTCGAGATTTCGCGCCACGGTGGTCCCTCGGTAGATCACCGGATACTGGAAAACCATTCCGATCTGACGCTTATTGGTGGGAACCCGCGTGACGTCCTTATCGCCGATCATGACGCTTCCCGTGGTCGGCGTTTCCAGGCCGACGATCATGCGCATCAGCGTTGTCTTGCCACACCCGGATGGGCCCAGCAGAACCGTCACCGTTCCTTCTTCGAATACGGTAGAGACCTCTTTCACCGCACCAAAGTCACCGAAGTACTTGGAAATGCCATCAATTCGAACATCAGCCACGTTGCACTCCCTGGCCTACGCGGGTCCGACCCACCGGGTCGAACAGGACGAATGCGGACGGGTCCACAGCGATGTTGAGGCTTCCACTACCGATCGAGGCGAGAGCCTCACTTCCAGAGCCGAGGACCGTAGACATAGGTACCCCGTCGACTTCGAGATACAGGATTTCCGAACCCCCGACATCTTCGGTGAACAGCAACTTTGCCGTGCAGGCAACCGCCCCTTCACGAGCAACGCCGACTTGGACATGTTCGGATCGGATGCCCACGAGAACCGGTCCCGGAGGAATCTCGCCGCTCACCTCAACCTCGCCGAGCACCGTCGAGCACATCTTGGATGCGCCGACGGACCGCACCTCGCCGTCAATGAGGTTTGCGCTCGGGAACCCGAGGGCTTGCATTGCCGAGGCTGCCCGGGGGTTGTCATAGACCTCGTCGAGATCGCCCTCTTCGGAGATGCCGCCGTCCGCCAACACCCCCACTCGAGAGGCCAGCAGCAAGGATTCCAGCGAGTCGGACGTCGAGTACAAGAACGTGACCCCGAGGGCGGATCGTGTCGCCTTGAGGTCGTCAATGAGTCGTTCCCGCAACTTGAAGTCTAGGCCGACCAACGGATCGTCCAGGACAAAGAAATTCGTTTGCTTGGCCAAGCCTCGGGCTATGGCGGTGCGTTGCTTTTGCCCACCGCTAAGTTGATCCGGACGCTTGTCCAACAGATCTTCAATCGCGAGGAGCTCACACACCCGGTCAAGGGTCTCTTGCATCTCAACCTTGCCGACCTTGTCCAGGCGCATCGGATACAGGATGTTCTCTCGCACCGACTTGTTCGGGAAAAGAGCAAAGGACTGCGGGACATATCCAACGTGCCGTTCTTGAGGTCCTTCAGACGTCACGTCCTTGCCACCTAGGTGAACCGTGCCGGCGTCGGCGGGCTCGAGGCCGAGCACGATGCGCAATAGGACGGACTTACCGGAGCTAGGTGCACCCGTGACAACGTAGAAGTCTCCGGGATTCACTCTCATGGTGCAGTTCTCGAGCACTTGCGTGGATCCGTATCCCTTGGAGACCCCGGAAAGCGCTAGGGCAGATACTGCCGGCGCGGCTGCTTCAGACACGACTACCTTCCCATTTCGACGAGCATTGGAGTCACCCAAATGCTGAAGGCAAAAATAGCGATGATCACCGCGAAGATAATGAGGGACTTGACAACAGTCGCTCGCACGCCAGCTGTCGGTGTCACGTTGCTGACGGCGATCTGTAGGAACACGGCAATGCCCAATAGGAAGATCCCGTATCCGTACAGTTGAAGCGAGAACGGCTGCGCGACGCACAGAAGGGAGAGGATCAAGAACCCCATCACCCAGTTTTGGGCGCGCCGCGCGAAAGCCACTTTGCTCTTGCCCTTTTCGACGGTGTCGATGACCGGCATTGACATCAGACCTCACCTCTCACGGTTCCGAAGGTCATGCCCACTAGCAGATACTTCTGGAAGAAGAAGATGAGTACCGCCAGCGGCAACACATACGCGGTTCCCAGGGATGCCACGTACGGCCAGTTGGTTGCCCCTCCGTCATACAGGCTCGTGAAGAGGGCGACGGGGATGGTGGACGTGTTGCGACCGCCCAACTGGAAGTTGAACAAGAATTCATTCCACACGAAGATGATGTTGAAGACGAATGCAGCAACGAGTCCGGGCTTCACCTGGGGTAAAACCACCTTGAAGATGACGTGTGCTCGTGACGCTCCATTCACCAGACCCGTTTCGTCGAATCTCTGGGAAACACCGTCAATGAAACCCTTCAGAATCCACACCGAGAACGGCACCGAGAACATCACGTAGAAGATCAGCAGGCCTACGTAACTGTCCTTGAAGTTTAGGATTCCGAAGAGCTGGAAGAACGGAATCACGAAAGCTGCAGCAGGAACGAAGCGTGTCGAGAGCAGCAGGAACATCAAGAAGTCCGTCCCGGCAGGCTTGAAGCGCGAGAAGGAATAGGCCGCCAGGTAGGACACCACAATTGCAATAGCCACGGATCCGACCGACAGGAAAACACTGTTGAAGAAGTAGAGACTGACGTTCGGCTTACTGATCAAGGCTGCGAAGTTCTCCAGCGTCGGGGTGAAGATGAACTTCGGCGGGTAGGCCAAGATCGTGTTGTCGGTCTTCAGTGCCGCCAGGAAGATCCAGAAGATCGGCGCAAAGAAGATCAGGGCGACGATCCAGGCGATCACGCCTGAGATGGTCAGGCGACGCTCCTTGTCGTTGCGCTGGCTCGGCGCGTTCTCCTCCGGCAGTACAACCGGTGAATCATGAATGGGGGATGTCATGCGTTCTCAGCCTCCCGTCGGGACCGCAGATTGAGCACGAAGAGGTAAATGGACGTCAGTGCGATGGCGATGAACAAGAGCAACACGGCCAGAGCCGACGAGTATCCAAGGTTGAAACTCTTGAACGCCAAGCGGTAGAGCGCAACTGCGATGAGTTCGGTGCGATCACCAGGCCCTCCGTTGGTCATGAGGTACACCAGATCCATAGTCTTGAACACATCGATGGTCCGCAGCAGGATGCCCAGAATGATGATGAATTTGCCCGCCGGGATGATCACGTGAATTAGCCGCTGCCAGAACGACAGGTTGTCTACCTGCGCGGCTTCTAGTTCGGCCTTCGGGACCGATCCCAGGGCAGCCAGAGTCATCAAGGCCATGAATGGGATCCACATCCAACTGTCGACCACGAGTACGGCAGGAAATGCCAGGGTTGCATCAGTGGTGAAGTCGATCTTGTCCAAGCCGATTAACTCACCAAAGTAGTTGATCACCCCGAAAACGGGGTCGAGCATCAGGCGCCAGAAGAGACCTGAGGACAACGGTGTCAAGATCATCGGCGTGAAGAGCAGCGTGAGCGCGAGACGACGGCCGGGAACCTTGTTGCTCTTCCAGAAGAGATAGCCAACAACTGCCCCGAGGACTGTCTGGATCGCCACCGCGAGAACCATGAAGATGAATGTGCGGCCAAGGGACAACCACAGCGGGCCGGCGCTGGCCAACTGGTTGTAGTTGTCCATGCCGATGAACCGAGGATCCCCAGCAGACGTCAGGGTGTAGTTGTAGAAGCTGAGCCCCAGCATCCAGATTGTGGGGACGACGTTCATCAAGATGAAGAAGACCAACACCGGGACAAGCAGTCCCCACGACCACCAGGTCTTCTTCAATTTTGCCCTCGGCGGTACTGGTGCTGGAATCACGTCTTCCATGCGGCTCGCAACCGAGGCGGGTGCGGAACTCGAACTCATCGTCACCTTTCAGTTGGGATGTTCCCCGGCGCCTGCTATTCGGCGCCGGGGAACATCGTCATACCCGTAAGGACCTACTGCAGAGTCCGCTCTGCAGTTCCGTCCGGAGGCGGTACCGTCGTACGCCCAGCATTGAACAGGATTTCCTGCTGCTTTGCTGCGGAGTAGTCGAGAGCTTCAGCGGCACTCGAGACGGTTCCAGTCGCGTAGCCATTGAAGGCTTCCTGCTGCACGGCGAGCATCTCGGAGTACTCCGGCAAGTGCCAGAAGTCCTGCGAGCGGCCTTCACCCAGCATGTACAAGAAGGGCTTCAAGTACGGGATATCGGCGTAGGCCGGGTTGGCTGCGCCTTCCTTCGACCATGGCAGACCGCCGTTCTCCAGAATGAAGACATCCTGGGTCTCGGGGAGATACCACCACTTCAGGAAGTCGACGGCGACACGCATCTGGTCGTCATCGTTGAAGGAGTTGATCACCCACGGCTGGCCACCCATCGCACCGATGATGTTTGCCTCGCCGTCCGGCGCTTCAAACTTCGGCAGCGGAATCGCCAGGTACTGATCGGGAGATGCTACGCCGCCCTCGGGAGCCTCCGGGTTATGCATGAAGGCACCAACAGCGAGCCACTGGAATGCGGAGAATGCACGACCCTGCGTGAACAGGTCGATCATGTCACCGATTCCTTGCGTGGCGAAGGTCTCCGGCTGGTACTCACTCAGGCCGACGAACTTCTCCATAGCAGCGGCATTGACCTCGGAGTTGAGGATTCCGTAGACATCGTTCGTCTCCGGATTCCAGATTTCGCCACCGGTTGAGTAAGCGAACGGGTAGTACGCGCAGGAGAAGAAGTCATACTCCTTGCTGTACATCATGGCCGTTCCGTAGACGCCTGCAGCCGGATCGTTGAAGAAGTCAACGATCTCGATGAAGTCGTCCATCATGATGTTCTCGTACTCTTCGTACGTGGTAGGCAGGTCCTTGCCGGTTGCCTCCTTGAAAGCGGCTTGGTTGGCCGGATCCTCCAGCCAGTCCTTGCGCAGGAAGACACCCTGGGTGTCAGGCATCTGCGGGAAGCCCCAGCGCTGACCTGACCCATCCGGGTAGACCTGATACGTGTTCGTCACGAGAGACGAGTAAGGCTCAATGTCCAGCTCGGGGTTCAACGCGAAGACCTCGTCTGCCTTGACGATCCAGCCCGGCTCCGAGAGAGCGCCGAGCCACTGGCTGTCAACGATCATCAGGTTGAACTCGTTCGAACCAGAGGCCAGCGTGGGTGCGATCTTTTGGAAGAGCTCGCCGAAAGGTGCTTCCGCGAAAGCCAAGTCGCTAACGTCGTAGCCGTACTTGCCCTTGGCATACTCCTGGAACGCTGGCCACATTGCCTCGGGGGCCGAGCTCGGAGGCCAACCACCGATGCGGGAGTAGCCGAATTCGATGCTCTTGCCCTGCATGTTGGTGTCCGAACTACCGCACAGCGGATTGTCCGGGTTGTCGGCGCAGGACGGTCCGCCGTCTCCTCCATCACCTTCATTGAGATTCTCGGAGTCATTGCCGCCGTCATCCGACGCAGCCGGATCATCGGTTCCGCTTGCTCCATCACTTCCCGAGCTACAGCCCGCGAGTACAGCCGTCGATGCAAGGCCGACAGCAGCAATCGCTGCGACCACTCGACGGCTCGTCCAACGCTTTGAGCGCCGGCTCACGGGAGTCTGGGTTGCACTATGTGTCATCCCGCTTTCCCTTCCTCTCTCCTTGTTAGGACTAGCCGCGTTCAACACCGATCCCCCATCGGCCTTGCGCCACGACAGCCGTATCCTTTCGACCTTTTCCCATTTGCGAGGGTCTATTTGTGTGAAGACTGTGTAACAATTTTCGTCTATGCATAAATATGCGATTCTGGAAGCAGATCACCGCGCTCCCATGAGATGCTCGACCGCCAGCTGCGAGAGTTGCACGAACGCATACCCTCGCTCTGCAAGTCGCTCGGCTTCAGCGGCCGAGAACGAGATGTCATCGAGCGTCTCGCCTGGGGCCATGGTGGGCTCGGCGAGAGAGTTCAGGCCGGAAGCCACGAGTGCTTCCTGAACCCGTGGATCCGCCCGGAATGAACGAGCCCGCTCCCGAAGCATCAAGAACATCCTCATGTTCGCGCTGGCCGAAGCCCAGACACCGTCGGAGTCCTCGGTTCGCATCGGCTTATAGTCAAAGTGCTTTGGACCGTCGTAGTCGCTACGTTCGAGCAGATCGACCAAGAAGAACGCGTTGGTCAAGTCGCCGTGGCCGAAGACCAAGTCTTGATCGAACTTGATTCCCCGCTGACCGTTCAGATCGATGTGGAAAAGCTTGCCGCTCCACAGCGCCTGAGCGATGGCGTGAACGTAGTTCAGGCCGGCCATTTGCTCGTGGCCGGTCTCCGGATTCAGCCCGACCATGTCCGGGTACTGCAGTTGGTCGATGAACGCGATGGCATGACCCACAGTTGGCAACAGGATGTCACCCCGGGGCTCATTGGGCTTTGGCTCGATCGCGAAGCGCATGTCGTAGCCCTGATCAATCACGTATTGGCAGAGCAGGTCCACGCCTTCCTTGTAGCGCTGGAGTGCATCGCGAATGTCCTTGGCGGCATCCATCTCCGAGCCCTCGCGGCCGCCCCACATAACGTAGGTCGGAACGCCGAGTTCCGCTGCGTAGTCCACGTGTCGGCGGGTTTTCGCCAGCGCCATTCGCCGAACGTCGCGGTCATTGGAGGTGAAAGCCCCATCCTTAAAAACAGGGTGGGTGAAAAGATTAGTGGTCATCATCGATGTGACCATTCCAGTGCGCTCGAGGGCCTTCTTCCAGTCGTCGAATACCGCACGCCGGGCGGACTCGTCCGCGTCGAAGGGAACGAGATCGTCATCGTGGAATGAGACGCCCCAAGCACCGAGTTCGGACAGTCGCTCCAGGGACTCGAACGGATCCAACGGCGCGCGGGTCGCATCGCCGAAGGGGTCGCGAGCCTGCCAGCCAACAGTCCACAGACCGAACGCGAACTTGTCTTCCTTGGTAGGCGTGATGTCTTGCGCCGGGGTAAGCATGTTCTCCTCAGTTCTGGGACGAGAAGGCCGCGTCGAAGGCCTTCTCCGCCGGTTCGATTTGGGTCATCTTGCGGATGAAGGCCAAGGCCTCAGGTCCCCCGGTGAGTCGGTCCATGCCGGCGTCTTCCCACTCCACAGACATAGAGCCGTTGTAGCCGATGAAATTGAGCATCCGGAAGATGCTCTCCCACGGAACATCACCGTGACCTGTGGAGACGAAGTCCCAACCACGTCGCGGATCAGCCCATGGCAGATGCGACCCAAGGCGGCCATTACGTCCGTCGAGTTGCCGGCGGGATTCCTTCAGGTGCACGTGGTAGATGCGGTCCTGGAAGTCCCATAGGAAGCCGACCGGATCCAGGTCCTGCCACATGAAGTGGCTCGGGTCAAAATTCAGTCCGAAGGCAGGGCGGTGACCGATTGCCTCCAGAGCCCGCTTGGTCGTCCAGTAGTCATAGGCGATCTCACTGGGATGGACTTCGTGCGCGAAGCGGACACCCTCTTCATCGAAGACGTCGAGGATGGGGTTCCACCGATCAGCAAAGTCCTGGTAACCACGCTCGATCATCTCGGCAGGTACCGGAGGGAACATTGCGACGGTGTGCCAGATCGACGACCCGGTGAAGCCGACGACCGTCGGGATCCCCATTTTGGCGGCTGCGCGAGCGGCGTCCTTCATTTCTTCGGCAGCGCGCTGCCGCACTCCTTCGGGCTCGCCATCGCCCCATAGGCGAGACGGGAGTATCCCCTGGTGGCGTTCATCGATCGGGTTGTCGCAGACCGCTTGGCCAACCAGGTGGTTGGCAAGGGCCCACGCCTTCAGGTTGTACTTCGCGAGGATTTCCTTTCGCTCCTCAACGTAGCCTGGCTCATTGACCGCCCGGTTGATGTCGAAGTGATCTCCCCAGCAGGCGATTTCCAGACCGTCGTATCCCCAGCCACTCGCGAGTTCGCAGACGGTCGTGAACGGGAGATCAGCCCATTGGGCAGTCAATAAGGCAATGGGGCGTGGCATGACGCTTCTCCTATCGATCGATCAGACGTTGGTTCGAACTGAATGAGCTTCAGAACTGCGCTCGACTGCGTCGAGAACACGTTGTACGTAAAGGCCGTCCTCGAATGACGGTTGCGGCTCGCGATCGTTCACCACATCGAGAACGAAATCACGGAATTCGTGGGTGAAGGTGTGGTCGTAGCCGAGTACGTGGCCCGGCGGCCACCACGCCTCCAGGTACGGATGGTCCCCTTCGGTCACCAGAATCCGGCGGAAGCCGGCATTGTTGCCTTCTTCGGTGTGGTCGTGGACCCACAACTCGTTCATCGACTCGAACTCGAATCGCAGACTCGCCTTTTCGCCGTTCACCTCCAAGGCCATGCCGTTCTTTCGTCCGCTCGCGAAGCGGGTCGCCTCGAAGGTGCCGACGGCACCGTTGTCGAAGTTCGCTAGGAAGATCGCAGCGTCGTCGACGGTAACCTTGCCCCGTTCGGCGCTCTTCGTGGCCTCCAGCAAGTGGGTCTCACCAACAAGCGGGCGCTCATCGATGAAGGTTCGCAGTTCACCGCTGACGCTTGTTATGTGCGAGCCGGTGACGAAGTGCGCTGCGTCAACGATGTGGGCACCGAGGTCACCGAGGGCTCCCGAGCCGGCCTCATCCTTGATCAACCGCCACACAAGGGGAAATTCCGGATCGATGATCCAGTCCTGCAGATACACCGCGCGCACATGGAAGATGCGCCCGAGGCGTCCTTCGGCCACGAGGTTTCGGGCGTGTGCCAGGGCTGGCACCCGACGGTAGTTGAATGCGACCATTGACTTACCGCTTGCTGCGGAGGCCGCTGCAGCCATTCGCTCCGCCTCGGCGACCGTGTTGGCAAGCGGCTTCTCGCAGATGACGTTTTTTCCAGCCTGCAAAGCGGCGATGGCGATTTCTTCGTGCGAACTCCCCGGTGTGCAGATGTCGATGATGTCGATGTCGTCTCGGGCGATCACCGCTCGCCAGTCGGTCTCGTAGGACTGCCACCCGAACTTCTTCGCCGCAGCGGCGACGCCCTCCTCGTTGCGTCCGCAGATCGCCCGCATCTCGACGTCGACGCCTAGGTCGAAAACATGGCCGACCGTCCGCCACGCATGGGAGTGGACGGCCCCCATGAAGGCGTACCCGATCATTCCCACCCCGAGCGTCGAACTCATGAGCACCCTCCAGAATCAGCGCTTGTGCATGGCTGAACGCAAGAACGTATCCGAACTTGTATACCGGCAATCGTGTCGGCCCCGAGGACCCGTGTCAACCGATTCAGAGATTTCCTGGACCCTGGATTTCCGCGAGGCGATTCCGCTCAAGTTCACCTCATTTGCCCACCGCCCCCAGCACGGCACCCGCTGCTTGCAAGATGACGCCGACGCTGGTGCGCATGTGGTTGATGTGATCGGTCACCGCAACACCAACTTCGTCCCGGTCACCCCTCGCAACTGCCGCAGCGATTACTCGATGCTCTTCCGAACACGAGGGCAGACGTGAACTACTTTCCAGTGAACGATTCCAAAAGCGCTGAATTCGACGCCTTGTCAAGCGCGCTACCTCCGCGGCGGTCGGATTATCCGCCGCTTGCAGGATCACTTCGTGAAAAGCGGTGTCGGCCTCTGCCCAGGCGGCTGAATCCCCTCGCTCAGCGGCAGCCAGCATGTCCTCGGCGTAGCCTTTCAAGGCGCTTACATCCTGTGTGGTCATCGCATCCGCCGCTCGGGTAAACATGTACGTGTCCAGCAAGATCAATAAGTCGCAGGCGTCGTCCAACTCCTTGTTAGTCAACAATGAGACGGTAAAGCGATTGTTGTCACCCCGGCGCACCAGACCCTCTGACTCCAGCCTGCGTAAGGCTTCGCGTACTGGAGTCCGGCTCACCCCGATTTCCTGGGCGAGACGGTTTTCCGACAGCTGCGCATTGGCCGGCAGTTGGAACGAAGTAATCGCGGTAACCAACCAGATGTAGGCATCCTCACCCAGCGAGGAATCATCGTCGTGTTTTACAGTCACTGTGAACTCCCGGCCCTACATCACCCGGTCGACGAATTCCCGACTGTGCACCTTGACCGGCACACTCATAAGTTCCATGACGCCCTTGGCAACGTGCTCGGAATAGCGACGGAACGCCTCATGGCCTTTCTCCGCCGTCGCCCGCATCGGGTTGCCGATCACACCGTTTTCAACGAATTCGTGGTGATCCATCGGGAACGTAAAGTACTGGTAGCCCTCAAACTCGACATCCGGCATTCCGTCATTCTTGGAGAATGTACTCGGGAGGAAATCCGGTATGTGCGCACGAGTATCCTCTGCACGCTCCATTCGCACCAGCGACGGATTCCACGCCATGTCCTGCGATGTCTCAAGTTCACTGGAATGCCATCCCGGCGTCTCTTCGGGCGGATTCTCCATGAGCCCTTCAAGGACTCCTACGTACCGCTCCATGTAGGGCCGGACGAAACCGATCAACGCTCCCGTTTCGTAACGCAACTGGCGGAGCACCGGATCGACGACCTTGACGTTGGATCCATGTCCGTTGATGAAGATGATCCGGTTGAATCCGTGATGGATGAGGCTCCGCGCTACGTCGTTCATGAGCGCCAGCAACGTTGAACTGCGGAGCGTGATGGTACCCCGACCCTGACCGGGGTCGTACATGTGCTGTGGTGAATAGCCGGCCCACAACGGCGGAGTGTGCAGCACTCCGATGGCCTCCGACACACGCGTTGAAACTTCGATAGCGGTGATCGTGTCCGTGTAGAGAGGTAAATGTGGTCCGTGCTGTTCGGTGCTGGCCATCGGAACTAAGACCGTGTCCTTCACGTCAAGGTAGTTCTGGATGTCGACGTACGAGAGGTCGGCGAGATTCCATGAGACAAACTTAGATCGGAAGTCCTCGTCACCTGTCGTGAGTCGTGGCACCTCTCTTCCGGGTGCGTAATTGTGACTCAACAGACTGCTGCTCATTTCGTGTCCTTCCTCATTGTTGTTGTAGTAGTTCCAAGAAGTGGTAGCCGACGCATCGACCGAAGCCCGGATCGTTGACGTGTAGGTCTTCTCGATGGACATCGATCCGTGGATCGAGCCCTCCGAGAAATCGATCCAGGAATGCCGCATCCGCTTCGGGGTCGTAGAACTCGCCGCCCGGAACGTTGGGAATCGAGAAGCCCTTCATCGGGACGACGACCCGGACCGGTCCCGTTGCTCCATTGACGCGCTCGACCAGCTGATCGGCAATCGCCAACATTTCATCAAGATTGGCGCGAACCAGCGCGAATTCCGGGTTGTGATCGTAAACGGGACGATCGGCAAACTCGGCCGGAATCGAGTGCGGCGGGAACACCGCGAATTCGACGCATCCGGGAACGATTACCTGCGGCAACCCTTGACGGCCGGCGCTACGCATCCGCTCGGATCCACCCACATGGACCCCGCCCATGACGTTTCCCACGATCTCGGAAACAGTCAGGTCAATGACGCCCAAGAAGTGGCCAGAGTCGACTAGTTCTTCCATCGCTGGACCACCGATGCCGTTCGCGTGAAAGACGACACCGTCGTAGCCCGCTTCCGACAGAACGTCGCGCATCGCCATGGTTGCCATCGTGGTGTTGCCGAGCATTGTGATGGCAACGGCGGTCGACCGACGAGGCGACGCAAGAGCTGAGCGGCCGTTTTCGACCATGCCCGCCATAGCTGCCGCTGCGTTGTCGAAGACAGTGCAGGCGATCTCATTGAGACCGAGAATGTCCACGACCGTGTGCATGACGAGCATGTCGGACGTTCCAACGAGAGGATCAAAGAGATGCCGCCCCGACGCGATCGGTGAAAGCACCATCTTCGGCACGCCGAGGGGAAGTTCCATGAGAGCGGCCGCCGACATCACCGCACCCTCGGCTCCACCTAGTCCGATTCCACCCGACACCACACCCTCAGAATGCAATTGCGCGACCTTGCCACGGACGAACGTACGCATCTGTTCTACCGCCCTCCCGCGCGTTCCGGCCGTGCGCAAAGCATCAATGGTGGTACCCCCGAATTCGGCCAGATCCTCATGCGAGACATCCGGCTCCACCTCGAGGGGCTCACCAAGGATTCCGGTATCGATGACGATGGTCGGGACCCCCAAGGCATGGAGCCGGGACCGAAGGTATGCCACCTCCGGTCCCTTGGTGTCGAGCGTTCCGATCACCAAAACGCTCGGCTCGCTTAACCCCATGCCTGAGAATCCAACTTCGCTGCCGCTCGACTACTTGCCCAGCATGGGCAGAAGTTCTTCGGAGTTCTTCATGACCAGCCAGTCGTAGAACTCCTCGGTCAAGGTGCTGCTGCCGTGATCGATGATGAACTGGAGCTGCTCTGGGCTGATGTCCGTGAAGTCGGTCTCCAGCGCATTCGGGTACTTGTTCGCCGGAGTCCGATCGATGGGTGCTACGAATTCCGCAGTCAACGCACCGTCGTATCCGATGCTCTGGAGGGTCTCGATAACCTTTCTCCAGTCGTAGTCACCCATACCGGCAGGCCAACGGTTGTTCTCAGCAACGTGGAAGTCGGTCAAGCGCCCCTTGGTGGAGCGGATCGCCTCGTACAGGTCGTCTTCCTCAATGTTGATGTGGAAAGCATCGAGACAGACACCACAGTTCGGGCCGACTGCTTCAGCAAGCACCATCGCCTGCTCCGCGCGATTGATGAAGTAGGTCTCGAAACGATTCAACGGCTCAATCGCCAGGCGGACTCCGGCTGCCTCGGAGTGCTCGTAAATCTCCTTCAGACCCTCCACTGCCCACTGCCACTCTTCTTCAGGCGTTGCATCGGGAGTGATCTTGCCGACAGTTGCGGGAACGATTGTCATCTCGTAGCCGTCGAGTTCCTTCACCATCGTGATGCAGTCCTTCACGTACTGGACGGTGGCGGCTCGCTGCGCTTCGTCCTTAGCCGGAAGATTGCGTTCGCCGAGCATGAGAGTTACCGAACCCCAGCATTTGAGTCCGTAGTGATCTAGAAGGCGCGCTACGTCCTTCGAGTCGTACTGATCTGGTTCACCGCTGATCTCGATACTTTCGTATCCGTACTTGGCAAGTCGGGCGATCGTGGTCTCAATCGGCTCGGCCCGCATCCAGTTGTGCATCGATAGGTGCATTACTCACTCTCCCTTTGTAATCCCTTAACTAGTTCATCCGCCGTGGCGGCCCAAAGCCCAGCTTCCCTGGGTTCATGATTCCGTCGGGATCCCACGCGTCTTTCAGAGATCTCAACAGATCGAAGGCCTCACCGTGGGCCTCACGCATAAAGCGACCCAATTTCACTCCTACACCGTGGTGCTCGTTGAGAGTGCCACCGTTCTCCAGTGAAGCTCGTATCGCTGCGTCCCAGAGGCGGTCGTGCAAGGCCATCGCCTCTTCAGGATCCTCCGGCGCCTGCTGAATGTAGAAGCGGTCGTAAATCATTGATCCCCACGGGAACCAATGGGAGAAGTGCGCGGTGTAGATGGCGCCGTACTCGGCGAAACCTTCCTCAATTACCTTCTTCTTCGCCCAGTAGATGTCGGTGAGCCGATTGAATCTGGCACACGTGTCTGTCGTCCCGAACACCATCGGAGGCGCCGGTGCCTTGCCATGGGCGAAGGGTTCGTATTTCCGATCCCACCACAACTGACCCAACTCCGGGCCGTAGGAATTGCCGCCCACAGATTCGCACAGGCGCGTCACCTGTTCTACTTCAAAGTCAACCAGGGCGCTCGGGCCGTCACACATGACCACGAGAAGCACCCCCTCAACATCCGCATCGATCCACGCCGCCAACTTTTGGGTGTCCTTCTCGTCATAGAGACGGATCACAGCGGGCCTCAGCCGATCGACCATCATGCGGCGGCCCGCTTCGATGCCCTCGGAGATCGTTGGGAATCCGAAGGAGAGGAACGCGCGGCGTTCGGGAAGCGGTTCGAGTTGCATCGCCGCTTGGGTAATGATGCCCAGGGTGCCTTCGGATCCCACGATGACTTGCATGAGGTCCGGTCCAGACGCGTGGTTGGGTGTCGGCAATGTCTCCATCAACCGGCCCGGGGGCATCGCGGCCTGGATCTGGAGGACCAGGTCCTCGGCCTTGCCGTACTTGGTCGACAGCACGCCCGAGCCGCGGGCAGCGAGGAATCCCCCCAGGGTGGCCCCGAAGTGGAAGGAACCTGGGTAGTGCGGCATCGTCAATCCGCGTTCGTTCAATTCGGCCTCAAGCGCGGGACCGTCAATTCCCGCCTCAGCTGTCACGACGAGGCTCGTCTCGTCGATCTCCAGAATGCGGTTCATCCGAGTCAGATCGATGGAAATGCCGCCGTAGGGGGCGAATGTGCCGCCCTGGGTTCCCGAACCACCACCGCGAGGGACGACGGGCATGCCGAAGTCGCTGGCGATGCGCACGCAAGCGGCGACTTCCTGGGCGTTTCCGGGATGGACGGCGATGTCGGCGGTGGGGTGGGGCAGGTTCCGATGGCGCATGTACTGGCTCATCCACGACCAATCGTCGGCCTGGGCCGCCAGATCCTTGGGGTTGGTGGAGACATGGTCACTGCCCACCGCATCGGCCAGTTCCCGGGCGACCAGGCCTACTACGTAACGCCGACGGACGTCCTGCTCGGAACCCAGGTCACCTTGATCCATCTCGTATCCCTTTCTGTATACAGATCGAGATACTAGAGGCGTGTAACCTCCCTCACAACGACTTTCGTGAAGTTGCCCGCGGAAGTTCGCCGAGACATTGAGCCGAAAACTAACGACGAAGGAGCGCCCGGTGACCGATCCCTGGGGACTTGCCGAATCGAATGTCGTCATCACCGGCGCCTCCTCAGGGATAGGGGCGGCGATGGCCGAGGCGTTCTTGGACGCGGGGGCCCATGTCACCGCCATCAGTAGGACTCCCGATAGACAGGCGACGCCCGAGTCCGATCGCTACCACACGATCGCAGCCGACTTGTCCAAAAGAGGCGAAACGCTGGATGTGATCGCCTCGATCAATGCCGACGGGCAGCCCGTCGACGTCCTGGTGAATAACGCCGGTGGCGCCACCCGCGGACCGTCGATCGACTATCCGATCGAAGATTGGGATCGGATCATCGAATTGAACGTCACCGCCCCATTCCTGCTATCTCGGGGTTTAGCTCCTTCCATGATCGAGCGTGGCCGCGGGAAGGTGATCTTCACGGCGTCGTTATGGTCCTTCCTCGGCGGACGGAACGTTCCGGCGTACACCGTGTCGAAGTCCGGGCTTGCGGGATTGATCCGGGGGCTCTCCCGAGAATGGGCACCCCTCGGGGTGCAGGTGAACGGGATCGCCCCTGGCTTCATCAACACGGAACTGACCCAACCGACGATCACCGACCCAGAGATCGGGCCGCTGTTCCTAAGCCGGATCCCCACCGGCCGCTGGGGAACGCCGTCGGACGTGGTCGGCGCCGCGCTCTTCCTCGCAAGCCACCACTCGGACTACATCACCGGGACGATCCTGCCGGTCGATGGGGGTTGGCTTTCAGCCTGAAAGACCTAACGCTTCGCATTTCACGAGCTTTAGGGGGATCGCCGCACACCCGAAACACCTTGGGCCATTTCTATCCCTCGACATCGCGGGCCAGAATCCGCCGCTGCCTGATCAGGCGCCTCTTCCTTGACCATTCGGTCGGGTCGGGAGAGGTATCAAGTCAGGAACGGGTGAGCCCGCCGTGCGGTAGCGTCGATTCAACAATCGAGACGGTGGACTGAGGGGAAGAGTCATGGCTTTGAACTCGCTTGACCACTACAACATCGAAACAACGCTCCCAGAGGAGACCGTCGCGTTCTACTGCGATGCACTCGGGTGCACGAACTCACCCGAGTTGAGGCCAGATCTCCCCTTTCCCGGTACCTGGCTGACCCTAAACGGTCACGCAGCCATTCACGTGAACTTCGTCGACAACGATCGTGCTGGCGTGACCGGATCGATTGACCATGTGGCGTTCGACGGTAGTGACTTCGATGGCATGTGCGCGAAGCTGACGTCGCTAGGCATCGAGTTCGAGACAGCGCAAACGCCCGACATTAGCCTGCAGCAGATCTATGTGCTCGACCCGAATCAGGTGAAGGTTGAGATCAACATTCGCGGAGAGATCTAGACCTTCGGGAGGACAGATCGCGGCATCACCGCCGGGCGCCTCCGGTTACAGATGTGTATAGCGCGCCGAAGGCGAGGGTGGGTACCAGCCATCCAACGAGGAAGATCCAAATTTGCGGTGAGAACTGATAAGCAATGATGCCGAAGGTCCCCAAACCACTGACAATGCCACCAATCAAGGCAAATTTTTTCATGGCAGATCGTTTTCCTTGCGTCGTCGGTGGACCCAAGCCTGTCAGATGGCGACTCCTCGACAGTTGGGCACGTCAGGACTTCTAGTGCTTCGACCCCGACAGCGCTGCGTGAACGCGACCCTTCCGGTCCGGAACTAGCCGATCAACTGACCGTCCACTCGGAATCCGATATCCGCATAGGAGCTCATTCGAGGATTGATCACCCGATGGGTCCGCGATGGGAGGAAGTGCGAGGACAGGCGTTGCCACCATTGCACGAGGGAATGTCGGTTGGTGGCAGGTAGTGGATTCGAACCACTGTAGGCATAAGCCGACGGATTTACAGTCCGCTCCCATTGGCCGCTCGGGCAACCTGCCGTGCTGTCAGACAGCGCGCCAAACGATACATGTGGGGCGTCGGTTCCTTGAGACCGAGTCCAGTCAGGGCTCTAGCCATTGAGTTTGCGGTCTGAATGGGTGCGAGGACGTCACCCGAAAAGCCATCCGGCGGAACACCGACGAATCCGGCGTTAGCAGCGAGTGCCGCCTCGGCATCCCTCGACGGTCGGCATAAGATTGGATTGTGGAATGGCCGCGTGCACGCCACAGCGTGTCACGAATTCGGCGTTGGTTATCGCTCACGGTGGATCGTTCCGCTCCGCGGCAGTAGGGTCCGAGAGATCGCTGGACAAAGGAGGATCCATGGCCGATAGCAGCTTCGACATCGTCAGCGAAGTGGATAAGCAAGAGGCGGATAACGCCCTTAACCAGGCGGCCAAAGAGGTTTCTCAGCGCTTCGACTTCAAGAACACCGGAACCACCATCGAGTGGAAGGGTGACATGGTTGTGGAGATCACCTCATCCACCGAGGAGCGCGCGAGTGCAGCCCTCGATGTGCTGAAGGACAAGATCGTCAAGCGGGGAATCAGCCTCAAAGCCTTTGAGCACGGAGACCCCCGAGCCTCAGGCAAGGAATACAAGATCAACGGAACCTTCAAGTCCGGCATCTCTTCCGAGCAAGCCAAGAAGCTCAGCAAGATCATCCGCGACGAGGGACCCAAGGGGGTCAAGGCCCAGGTTCAAGGTGACGAACTGCGGGTGACCCACAAGAGCCGGGACGCGCTTCAAGAGGTGATCGCACTGGTCAAGGGCTCGGATTTGGACTTTGCGGTCCAGTTCGTCAATTACCGCTAGGCCACCAGT
>Ga0075480_10000467_pt1 | contig 23884 bp, 24 predicted proteins | sample DEB08_DNA_7_FD_81590 | JGI IMG/M metagenome (GOLD analysis project Ga0075480, IMG submission 81590) | Aqueous microbial communities from the Delaware River and Bay under freshwater to marine salinity gradient to study organic matter... | ecosystem: Environmental > Aquatic > Marine > Coastal ... | reverse complement strand
TCTCTGAAAGGCGGGTCGTTGAGAATTTAGAGTCGCTGAATTTGCAGGAGTTATGGCGCCAGTTGGAGGATGCACCGCGTCTTGGTGTACTGGGGTACGGAAAGCTCTTCTTCTCTTATGTGGTTGGCGGTATCCATCGCAATATTGTGGGTACCCTTGCCATCATACTTCTGACGGCACTGGCGGTATTTCTATGCGGAACACTACTATTGGCGACGAAGCCGCTTGCTGAGATCTTGTTTGCGGAAGATTTAAGAATTCCTATAAAGGTTTATCTCGCGCCATCTGAAAGCGAGGAGACTTCTCGTGAAATTGTTGGAAGGCTCTTGGCAGATTTTCCTGAAGTAGAACGCGTTGAGTTTGTTAGTGGGACTGAGGCCTTAAACAATTTGCGGGATAAGCTAGGGGGAGACCACCCGCTCTTTGAGGGTCTTGATCCCCTCCAGAAGACAAAAAACGCGGTTCAACCCAAGGGGGGAGATCCTCAGGTTGATAGAGAGGAGTTTCATCCACTGCCGAGTCGCTTTCTTGTGACGGTCCGAACTGGCTACTCAAAGGAAGAGGTCTTTGAAAAGATTCAAGAGGAGTTTCTGAGTGTTCGAGAAGTTGAAAAGGTTCGATATCAATCAGAGATTGTGCAACAGCTTCAGCGACTCTCCTCATTGCTCTCGCGGATAGGCTCTCTTTTCGCCGTTGGTGCTTTCGCTTCAGCAGTGCTGATCGTGATTGTGGCCATGCACCTTCGATTTCTGTTGCGTGCTCGGGAGGTAGGAGTCATGAAGTTAGTGGGCGCAACGCATTCTTTCATGGTGCTCCCGCTCTATTTCGAGGCGTTTCTATCGGTGCTTGCAGCGGTAGGGGTTGGTTTAATCTTTCTTTGGTGGGCTGAGCTCCGTCTTTATGAGGAAGTAAGTATGTTACTCCCTCGACTTGAGTACAGAACAGATCTTTTCTCCTTGTCGTGGCTCACTAAGGCGGGGATTTCTTGTGCAGCACTTTTAACCGCTTTGTTTGGGACTTGGTTCTCTGTGTCGCTTTTTCAAAGGGAGCGTTAGTGGAGAGTCGTGTCCTTTCGTTTCGAGATGTCGTGCAGGCTTTCGGTCTAATGCTCTTTCTGTTTTCAGGGGGATCCGTTTTCTTCGGAGTATCTACGGGTCACTGTGAGCGAATACAGGAGCGATTAGCTGCATTGCAAGAATCTTCCGCAGAGATGCATACTCAGATTTCTCTTTTGAGGAAGCAGTTGTCGTCTGCGAGACGGAAATTATCAGGGCTTTTGAGCCAAAAGAATCGACTCCTCAAGCAAGAGCAGGTTTTGCAAGAACAGTTAGCATCAGTCGAGTTGCATCTTGATGAGATTGAATCTGATATCGATACCCTAGAAATTTTAGCAACCTCTTATCAAGAACGGAAACTTAGGCGATTGCAGGTGCTGGATGAATTTGAGCTTTCTGATGAGCTTGCCCGAGCGGTTGGTCGTAGTGCTGAGGAGATTGATTATGATGATTTCTTCCTGTTGGCATCACGAATGCAGCAGGAAGAAAATGAGCTAGTAGTTCGTTCAAGAGATTCGCTTCGAAACCTGAAAAATGCTCAGAACGCCGAGATGCGGCTCTTTAAGAGACAGAAGAGCCTACATCAGGATATTCAGAGAGAGCAGCTAGCACTTGCAGAAGTACTGAGAAAGAAGCAGCGTCAAGAACAGGAGCTCCGCGAAAAGGAGCGGGAGCTGCGTCAGAAAGCAATTGGTCTTCAAGCAGAGTTGCTGCGAGTCGAGTCTGTGTTGGCAAGTCTCTCGAGCGATCGCAGTGATCGCTCAAGAGATAGCACTCCTGCTTCTGAAGAAGATAGTCTCGCAGCAAAGGCTGTAAAGTTGCGCCCACAGTTTCGTGCGGAGTCTTTAGCTGCTCCTGTGGTCGGAACGATGGCACAACTTTTTCGGCGTTCTCGGCCTGGCGATCCCTATAGGAATGGAATCTTGTTTCAGGTGGAGGAAGATCAGCAAGAGAAAGGGGTTACTGCTATTGCGGACGGCGTGGTTACTTTTCGTGGCAGGCTTCCTTTTTTTGGCGAGAGTCTGATCGTGGAACATGGTCCGGATGAGTTTAGTCTGTACGGACACGTGTTACATCAAACCGCAGCCTTATCCCAGCAAATACGGCGGGGTGAGAAAATCGCCGAGCTTGAATCCGATGGGAGGCTTTATTTGGAGTTGAGAAAGCGGGGTAAATCGATTGATCCTGAGCCTCTTTTCCAAGAGAAAAGAGGGAGGGGGTGAGCTGTCCCTCGCGATATTACTTTTTCAGTTATATGTCGCAGAGAGTCAGATTTTTTTTGAGTTTGTCCCTATGCTTCATTGGCTGCTAGAGTGGTAGAGAGTTTGTAGGGGAATACCTGAGAGAGGAAGAATGTACGGAACACCCAAGACAGTAAAGACTTGCAGAGTAAGGGCGTCTACAGTGAAGATGGTGAGTTGGATAACGCTCATCTTTGTAGCCTGTCTGGGCTCTAGCCTTATCGTGCTTTCCTCTGGGTCTTCTGCCGTTGCTGCTGATGATGATAACAACTCATACGAGAAGATCTTTGATGAGCTGAAGGTCTTTACCGATGTTTTATCGATTGTAGAGAGAGACTATGTAAGAGAGGTGCACGGCGATGAGTTAGTGCAAGGAGCAATCAAGGGAATGTTGACGGCTTTAGATCCCCATAGTGGTTATCTTGAGCCCGAGTTTTATCAAGATTTAAGAATCCAAACGAAGGGAGAGTTCGGAGGGCTTGGAATAGAGATTACTATTCGTGATGGGCTGCTTGTCGTTGTCGCGCCTATGGAAGGTTCTCCTGCTGAGCAAGCGGGGATTCTACCAGGGGATAAGATTGTAAAAATTGAAGGGAACTTTACTAAGGAGTTCTCACTTGTTGATGCTGTAAAGCGGCTGAGAGGCCCCAAGGGGTCTCCTATCGAGATATCAGTGCTGCGCGAAGGATATGACGATTTAATTGACGTTACGATCGTTCGTGACCGCATCTCAGTAAAGAGCGTGAGATATAGACTCTTAGACGCTGGTTTTGGTTATGTGCGCGTCAGTCAGTTTGTTGAGTCTACAGCTGATGACTTGCAAGATGCGTTGTACGCGCTCGTTAAAGAAAATGATAGTGATGAACTGAGAGGCTTGGTATTGGATTTAAGGAATAACCCAGGCGGGTTGCTTACTCAGGCTGTGAGAGTAACAGACTTATTTCTTGACCAGGGGGTAATTGTCTACACTGATGGTAGAGTTCAAGAGCAAAAGCAGAAGTTTTTTGCCCAAAAGAGGGGAACGCAGGCGCATTACCCAATCATTATACTTGTAAATGAAGGCTCCGCTTCAGCAAGCGAAATCGTCTCGGGAGCTCTGCAAGATCATGGAAGAGCGATTATTTTAGGAACTCAGACCTTTGGAAAAGGCTCTGTGCAAACGATAACGCCACTAGCAAACGGCGGAGCGTTAACGTTAACCACTGCACTGTATTACACGAAAAACGGGCGTTCAATCCAAGCTACAGGTGTCACTCCTGATATTATTCATACTGTGGATTCGCCTCCGGCTACTGAATCTAAGAAAGAAAACTCGAAAAAGTCACCAATACGACTGCGAGAAGGCGACCTTCCTGGTGCAATCGCGAATCCTGATGGACGTCGATCCGCAGAGGAAGGGGAGCAGGCGAGTGAAGAAGAAGGAGATGCAGCGAGCTCTTTGCCCCCAGCGCCCGCTTTCGAACGACCCCAGGATCTCTCGACTCCTGTGCTTCTCGAACGAGATTCTCAGTTGAGAAGGGCGCTGGAGTTACTGAAGACTTACGAGCGGTTCCAACCGGAATAAACAGAACATTGTTTGTTAATATAAGAAATCTGTGATGAAGCTGGTTGTACAGTGCTATTCGCATATCGGATAATGAAGCGGTCTGGGAGAGTTCCAGTCGCAATGAGGATATAGGATGGTGTCAGGTACGAACGGTGATATCGATAACGCTCGTGGGTTTTCTTTTAGAGGCTCTCATCCTGGTTCTATGGTGGAACGGCTGCAACATGAAAAGAGGAATAGTGGCTCTTATCAAGGAGTGAGGCATTTGATTCCTGGGAACCTCTCTCAGTTGCGTGAGTGGGTAAAAAATTGCGGGGGCGGAAGACGGTTTGAAGCACTGCGGCAGAGGCTACAAGCAGGTCCAGTACGACCACCATTGGTGCACCGTCCTGGAGCAGACTATAGTAATTCAATCGAGATGGCCTTAGCGGTCCCGATTATCAAGGGAAATGAGAAAAAACACTAATATCTCAATGAGATATGGTGGATTTTTTTGCCCAACGCTCATCATGTAACGGATTTCGCCTACCTGTGATGAGGGGCGTTATACGTTTTTAGGGCTCGGTGTCATAAGGGTTTTGGTAAAATCTTTTCAGAATGCCAGACAAATTTTCCTCAACTTATTGATTCAAATAACGAAATTTCATACTCTTTGACCCTTGCTCGCTTCATAGGGATTATTACTCTAGGGACCGTCTCTCTCTAGGGACTCGGGGCGAGAAAGATACGGGCGAAGCATGATTGAAGGCACGTAGCTCAGTTGGTTAGAGCGCTTGCTTGACAGGCAAGAGGTCAACAGTTCGACTCTGTTCGTGCCTACCAAGTGGTCGTGCTTACCGAGTGTAGTGGCTCGATTTGGAGCTCTTGAGTTTCGGGCGCAGTGAGTTTCGGGCGCAGTGAGTTTCGGGCGCAGTGAGTTTTATAGGTGACGAGTTTACGTTAGCGGTAACAGCTTCAGTTGAAGAGGATAGAAATATGCCAAAAATGAAAACAAACCGGTCGGTGTATAAAAAGTTCCGTGTTTCCGGTAACGGAAAAGTGAAGCGTGGGCAAGCGAATCGCAGTCACAATACCGCGAAGCGTTCGCAAAAAAGAATGCGGCATCTCAGGGGTCTTCTCGTACTGGAGCCAGCGGATGCAAAGAGAGTAGTGAAGCTTCTGCCGTATATGCGCTAGTCGCAAATAGTGCGTATGTAAGCGGGGCATGTAAGGTCACGCCTTGTAGCGAGGTTGCAGGGAGCAAGTAGCAGACGGAATAAAGAGGATGTCTGTAGTAAAGTTTTTCAGAGAGAGGAATCATGAGAGTAAAAAGAGGACATGCTGGCAAGCGACGTCACAATAAATTTAAGAAATTAGCCAAGGGTTTCCGAGGTCGCAGGAAGAGTTGTATTACGTTTATGAAGACGGCGGTCGAGCACAGTCTTCGAAATGCGTATGTCGGTCGTAAGAGACGGAAGCGAGACTTTAGAAGACTCTGGATCGTAAGAATTAATGCAGCAGCAAGACTCCATGAGCTAAGTTACAGTCGTCTTATGTGTGGGTTGAAAGCTGCTAATATCGATCTTGATCGTAAAGCATTGGCCGATATCGCGGTTACAGACCCGAGCACATTTCAAATTGTTGCGGAAAAAGCCAAAGAAGCACTGGCTGCCTAACGTTAAGAGGGTGCTCATTTCCCCGCATCAGGCATGAGTGTGAAGAAACCTTCGTGTGAACTCTTTTCATTCTGTGGTGGCGCCTCACCACTTTGCAGAGGCTCACACTGGTCTTGCTCGTCTGAATGTCCCCCAGCTGAGGTCTGCGAATCAATAGGTGCCTTAGAGCGTCTTTGTTTTCCTCCAGTTTCTTCGTGGAGTACTGAACAGATCTCTGGATTACTTCAAGAAGGAGCTTCTCTTGCGACTGTAGTGCTTGTTGAGAGACGAATCGTGGGTTATGCCCTGTATCGGAGTGTTCCTCCAGAGTCTGAACTGCTGCGTATTGCCATTGACCCTCGATTTCAAGGAGAGGGATATGGCAGACTTCTCATAGAAGATGGACTCTCGGTACTTGGGTCTCGAGGAGTCTCGTGTGTTTTTCTCGAGGTGGCCTCAAAGAATGAGGCTGCTCTGGCTCTTTATCGCGCAGCAAAATTTCTAGAAATAGGAAGAAGAGAAAACTACTATGAGCAGCTCAGTGATGATGCCATCGTCATGAAGCGAGACATTAACGCCATGAGTTGTTCAGATAGTGCCAGATTAGGGAAGAATGTATAAAACGATAGTGCGTCCTGTGCTCTTTCGCTTTGATTCAGAGAGAGTTCATGATTTTTCAGTAAGAGCAGCTACCATTGCAGCGAACCCGCTGGTGAGGAGTCTGCTTTCTTGTCTCTGGCGATACCAAGACCCAATCCTTCAGTGTACTGTATTTGACCGAGTATTTCCCAATCCCCTTGGACTGGCCGCAGGCTTTGATAAAAGGAGCCAAATGGTGCCTTTCCTTTCAGCCGTTGGCTTTGGTCATGTGGAGGTCGGAACTATCACTCCGAAGCCTCAAACGGGGAATGAGCGACCTCGTATTTTCCGTTTAGTTCAAGATGAAGCCATCATTAACCGTATGGGCTTTCCATCAGAAGGAATAGAGGAAGCGCTCTCGCATCTGGAGGTACTTTCGAGAATGAAATTACCAATACACGTCGGAGTGAATATTGGTAAGAATAAATCAACGGATCTTGAAAGTGCTGCTGGTGACTATCGAGTGTGTGCAAGAGCGCTCGGTCCAAAGGCTGATTGGATCACTATTAATGTCTCCTCTCCTAATACGCCAGGATTAAGAACGCTTCAAACAAGAGAAGCCCTAGAACAGATTGTGTTTGCGGTTCGTGAAGAAGTTGGTCAACAGCTGCCAGTGTTGGTAAAACTTGCCCCAGACCTGACAAGTGCACAACTTGAAGAGTTGCTACACGTTCTTGTTGACCTTGGGGTAAATGGCGTGATTGCGAGTAATACGACGATTTCTCGTGAGGGTCTTACTACAATCTCTGATGAGGCTGGAGGGCTTTCTGGCCCGCCACTCTATCGCCATACGAAAGCACGTGTAGCAGAAATAGAAGCCATTACGGAGGGAAGTCTTCCAATCATCGCAGTAGGAGGTGTTCATGACTGGCGGCAGATTGTAGAACTTCTTGTTGAAGGTGCATCACTGGTTCAGATATACACAGCATTCATTTATGAGGGCCCAGCATGGCCAAGTTCCGCACTGAAGAGAGTCGCCGCTCTTTGTAAAAGTCAAGGACTAAATTCGCTTTCTGAGCTTAAAGCGAATCGTGAAATATTAAGATTTATCAACAAAATGTGAGTTTTTTGCTCACCTCGATTGAGGTGCTGGTTCAACGGAGTGGGGATTTTGAGTTCCTAAACTGAACCTGCTACTATACTTATGCTATGCAAAATAAACGTTCTATTTACCATCAGTATTGTTTGAGATTAGAAACAGAAAACAATATTGGTGAGATCGAAGGTTTACATAGCACGTTTCTCACTGCACATGTGGTGCATCTCATCCCCCAATTTTATTTAACTGATACACATGCAGAGCGCGAATACCTTCCAAAAGGAAGTGCGTGTTATTGTGTGCCGCTGTAGAGGCAGTAGGACTGGATTACAGTAGGACTGAAATGCAGTAGGACTGAAATGCAGTAGAAGTAAAATGCGGCAGAGGGATGCGAAGATAAGAGCCGCGGGGAGAGTAGATGCGGACGGAGAAACGAAGCATTTGCTGCTTTAGAATGATAGCTCTGCTGAATTCGTGTGACGGGTGAGTTCGTGGGTTGAGATTTTCAGGTTGTTTATGCGGTAGATCTCGTGAGATAGCGACGGATTCTTGCCAGTTGATGATGTATTAGGCAAGAACGTGATTATAGGCAACACGGGTAGCAATTGAGTTCGTCTGAAAAACACTTTTTTTCAGACCTTTCGTTAATGTTTTGAGTGTATGCTGAGTATAGACTCGTTCCACTTTGAGGAGGCGCCTTGAAAAACCGAACATTTAAAAAGGGTGATAAGGTTGTATATCCCAAGCACGGGGTTGGGGTAATCGCGGACATAGAAGAAAAGCAAATTGCTGGGACCAGTCAGCACTTTTATCAAATCGAGTTCATATCAGGCGGCTCTAGTAAAACAAACGATATGCGGGCCATGGTGCCGCTCGCGCAGGCGGAGTCGGTGGGGCTGAGAAAAGTGGTTGATAAAAAGACGATCGACCAGGTGTTTGATATCCTGAAGGATAGGAAGGCGAAGGTTGGCACTCAGACGTGGAATCGCCGATATCGTGAGTATTCTCAAAAAATCAATACTGGCTCCGTATTTGAAATTGCTGAGGTGATTCGAGATCTCTCGGTGCTCAGTATTAACAAGGAGCTCTCGTTTGGGGAAAAGCAGATGCTTGAAAATGCCAAATCTTTATTGGCTTCAGAGATCGCTATCGCTCGTTCCCGTTCACAAGATAAAATCATGGGTGAGATATCTGGTCTGTATCAAGTTGCTACTGCTGCGCCCGTTTTGACGCAGTAACGTTTTGACGCAGTAACATTTTGAAGCAGTAAAAGGAAGCCTGTGGATCGGGGAGCATTTCAAGTCGTACAGGCCCGTTCATGAGAGAATCCGATTCAGTAACTGGACGCTCAGCAGGCGGCTACCCCTAGAGCGGTGGCACTATAAGCACTCGATGAGTGGAGATGCCCAGAACGTGAATGCCTCAGTCATTTCCGCTGTATTGTTTCCTGATGCGAGATGGTACAAAAATGCGCTTACGGTAAAAAGTCTACGTTCAGTCCGTCATAAGCAAGTTGAACTCCACTTGGCAATCTTTTGCTGACCTCATTGTAGTCTACAGTATGGGTCATGTGGAGCAGGAATGTTTGCTCTACCTCTAGGGAGGACGCTACGTCTATGGCTTCTGAAATTGTGAAGTGGGTCGCATGGGGCTCGTCTCTAAGTCCGTCAAGAAAGAGAGTTTTTACTCCGACTAGCAATTTCCTTGTTTCCTCTGGAATGCGATTGCAGTCAGTCGCGTACGCAAGATCTCCAATTCGCCACCCGAGTACTGGGAGATCTCCATGATACAAGAGAAGTGGAAGGATTGACTGTCCCGAGGCGTTAAAAGCAGTGCCTGCTGACACCTCATGTAGTGAGAGCTTTGCCAGTGCTCCTCCTTGATAGAGGGGATCAGGTTCAAAAATATAGTGAAAAGACTTTCTCAAGCTGGTCAGAGTCTCTTGATTGGCAAAGCAGGGGATACTGCCCTTCTTCCAGAAGTTGAAGACTCGTAAGTCGTCTGTACCAAGAATGTGGTCCGCATGAGCATGGGTATAGAGTACTGCGTCTACTCGAGAGACGTTGTGTTTGAGTGCCTGCCAGCGAAGGTCCGGACTTGCATCAATAAGTATGACTTCTTTGTTTGGTAGCGTAACAACAGATGATGTTCTGAGTCGTTTATTCTTTTGGTCTTTCGATGTGCACACTGCACAGGAACAGCCTGGAATAGGCACACCAGTCGAAGTTCCACAGCCCAGGACTGTTAGTGTTGCGTATTGTTTGCCGTGTCTCTCTGTCATGTTGGGAGAATAGTACTGGATATAGCTTTGATGCGAAACGGAAAGATCTTGGCAGTGATTATCTTGATGGATTCTTTCCAGTATGGGAGGATCTGAAGACGAGCATGGAGGTGCATAATGGCAGAGGATGAGGGATTTAAGGTAAAAGATCGTCGTCGCTTTGACGAGTCCGGAAACCGGAAAGATGCTGATGGGGAAGTGGATTCGGCGTCATCTATGACTCGGTCAGCGGCCAAAGAAGAAGTTGAGATATCAGCTCCGGATTCCAATACATCTTCATCGAGACAAGGAGCGGAAGAGAGTGAAGGGGATAGTATGGCTAAGCCCGATGGCAGTGATGAGCAGTTTATTATGAAAGACTCCCCGACAGAATCCGATGAGCATCCACCACTGGACTATAGTTCATTCATCTTGTCATTAGCCACCCAGGCGATGGTACAGCTCGGTGAAATGGAGCCTCCTCCTGGTGTGGATATTCCTAAGAACCGGCAGGCTGCAAAGCACTCTATTGATGTTCTTGAGATGCTTTCTCTCAAAACGCGAGGCAATCTTTCGGAGGCGGAGCAAAAACTAACAGAGGAGATACTTCATAGCTTGCGAATAAGCTTTGTACGTTCCAAAGACTCATAGGTGTTATGGCATGCCCAGTCTTCTTTTTATGGTGAACTTTTCATATCTATTATATCGTCAAGTGACTTGTCCAAGTGGGACTTCTTGAGAGGAATGTATTCATGAACAATTCGAGGCTGGGGTGGCGGATTCGCTACGCTGTAGTGTTTTTCTCTATTTTGGTGTTTGGGGGCGTAGCTCAAGCAGAGAGCGAGAATTTATTTAGTGAGCACACTCCTGCATTAGGTGCCGAGGAGGTCGAGGCGTCTCCTGATTTCTCTCTTTTAGCAAAGTACGCACGTCGCGCAGTTGTAAACATCTCCTCTGAGACGGGGGCAGATGATGGCAATGAGGCTGATGAGGAGAAGGAGGAAGAGGGTGGTCTGTCGCCTTTCTTGAGGCGGAATAGTGAACCGCCAAGTCGCTCTCTGGGATCTGGGTTTTTTGTGAGTGAGACGGGATACATTGTTACGAACAATCACGTAATTGCAAATGGTGGGAAGATAGTCGTAAGAATCCCAGACGATAAGACAGAGTATCAGGCTGAACTGGTTGGCGCCGATTCAAAAACAGACATTGCTCTCATAAAAATTACGCCGCCCTCTTCTGTAGTTGCATTGCCTTTGGGCAATTCTGACTCTCTTGAAATCGGTGAATGGGTGATGGCGGTAGGGAATCAGTTCCAGCTCGGTCAGACATTCACTGCGGGGATTGTTTCCGCAAAAAGTCGTAGGGTTCCAGTTCGTTCAAGTGGTCCTTATGACCAATTCATTCAGACGGATGCAGCAATCAATCCGGGAAGCTCTGGAGGCCCCTTATTGAATACAAAGGGGCAAGTTGTTGGAATTAATACCGCGATATTTAGCCCAGGAAGGCAGGGATTTGGGGCGCCAGCTGCAGGATTTAATATTGGTATTGGATTTTCTGTGCCAGTAAATCTCGCGAAGGGCATTCTGCTTCAGCTCAAAGATAAAGGACGAGTTACGCGTGGTCTACTTGGAGTTATTATTCAACCAGTAACATTGGATGTCCAAGAGGCGCTTGCGCTATCAGAGGCGCGTGGTGCGCTGGTTGCAGATGTGTTGGAGGATACGCCAGCTCAAGAAGTTGGATTCCAGCGCGAGGATGTGATCCTAAGCTTCAATGGCAATCAAATTGATGAGCATGATGACCTCCCGCTCATGGTGGCGAATACCCCTGTAGGGACTACTGTGAAAGTAGGAGTAGTACGGGAAGGGAAGCAGATTGAGCTACGGCCGACCGTTGGTGAACTGAAGGATTCTCCTGAGGAAGAGAAAGAAAAGGGTAATGAATTAAAGCCAGATAAGATTGGGCTGATTATCGAGGAACTTACTCCTCGTTACTCTCGGCAGATGGGGCAGGATAAACCAGAAGGGATAGTTATTGCTCAGGTAGCCCCGAGCTCTGCTGGTGAGAAGGCAGGATTGCAACGTGGAGATATCCTACTCGAGTTTAATCGAAGACCTGTGCTCTCACCTTCTGAGTACAACAAGCTCTTGGATGACGTAACGAAAGATCAAGTCGTTCTCCTTCTGATTGCAAGAAGAGAAGGAACACGCTTTCTTACATTGAGAAATAATCAGTAGACTCTCAGGCTATCCGCACTAGACCCTGTCTGATAAGGAAGCAAACTGTATGGGAGCAATCGCGCACCCTTGGGTATCATTCAGGAGCAATCGTTTATCTGTGACCGTTTGTCCGCGACCCTCGTAAGGAGTTCTAGCACTTCTTTTGGGGAGGGAAGGTATAACGCATTAGGGATGTGTAGGTGTAGGCTTTCAATGATAACGGGGGTCACTGATTGGGTTGAGCTTTGAGCAATCTTCATCATTGAGAGATCGGTTTCATCATCGCCAACCACCAGGATATGCCTTGTGGCATGAGGTGAAGTGCCTTTGTCATTCAGATAGTGAAGAAGAGCATCTCCTTTTGATGCAGGGAGCTTCACTTCTATAACACAATCCCCCTGTTGAATTTGGAATTCGTCCGAGTGGAGAAAATTCTGCCACGTGTCTATGAAGAGACCTTGCACAATATCTCCTATTTCGGGATGAGCTCTCCAGTGGGCAGCAAATCCCTTTCCTTCTTTCTCTTCACAGACAGAGACTTCAATCTCAGGCGTCCATATTGAAGAGTCTCTGAGTCCTAGACGGAATGACTCAGAGAATTGACCTACTTTCCTCTGCACCGAATGATCAGAAGCTAAAAAGAGCTCTCTCTCATCTCCATTGCCACCTTCGGCACCGTGTAGTCCATAATACCTCACGGGCAGAGTCCCAATAAGTTCTTTGAGCTCTCCAACACTTCGCCCACTAATTACAACCACATCTACTTCAGTAAGTGATTGCAGTCGCATTATTTGATGTATCGTTGCTGGAGATACCTTTGCACTATCTCGGTTGACTACCTTTTCATCCAAGGTGCCGTCCTTATCTAGAATGATCAAGAGCGGACCAGAATCTGGAATACAATCTACTACAGTTGATACTGTGCTGAAGGAGGGGCTTTCGGAATGGGTAGATGGATCTTTTTCTGATGTTGGTTCTAGATTCATGAGTCTTCAGTTCCTCTGCACATAGGATATCTTGTGATTCTCCCTTAATCAATTTCTTGGATTGAGATACTCTTTCGGGCGCGAACTTCTTAAGATGCCGCAGTTATTGAGATTCTGTTCTTACCGGTATTTGAAGCAATAGTCTTCAACAGGAGACGGTCTGTCTGTGCTGATTGCAATAACACTCATGTCTCAGGTGTTCCGGTGTGCGCGGATTTTACCTGGTAGTAGCACCACCCTAAGGTAATAAAGGTCAGCCATGGGAACCAGAAAAAAAACTGCATCTTTTTTACCAGAGCGAGAGCAACTACGTTGCTCAGCACAAGAAATCCTGCGGCAATTTTAATAGTGAGGTTTCGATTTTGTTTTGCCTGGACGAGAATCCAGACATAGCATGGTAGTAGCACACAAAAATCAAATGGCCAGCTGTAAGGAGATAATGCAACGCTTAGTGTGATGATAAGCATGGCAAAAGGTAGCGAGTTCAATTCTTGAGATGATCGACTCAAGAGCCAAATCACCCCAAAGAAAAGTCCTATGAGGGTCGGAAGAAATTGGTTGAGGGTGCTCTGGGAGTTGAAAAAGTACTGTAGCCAGCTTCCCAGACTTGCACTATGGAAGTAAAGAGGCGGTGCTTTGAGCGCTTCTCTATAATAAGACCAGACCTCGGGAAGGATGGCGGTAGAGATAGTGCAGAGCAATAATGTCAAAGATACAAAGGTCAGTATAATCTGCCACTTTTTTCTGTGATAGCTTCGAACAAACTCAAAGAGATAAAGCAATAGAAAAAGATGGGGTTTTACCAGTGTCAGTGTTAATCCAAAGCCAGCATATATCTCGCCGTACTTGCTAGAGGGCGATCTATAGCTCTGCAGATACATCAAGACACCTGCAAGAAAAAGTGGCGTGATTTGTCCCAGCTGAAGACAACCATAGGTGGGAACAAATAAGAGAACTACGAGAGCGCCTAAGTAGAGCAATTGGCGGGGAGAATCAGAAAAATCTTGCAGGCATTTTGCCGCAGTGAATAGGAGAATGACAATTGAAGAACAAAACCAAATCGTCGCGGCGTAGTGGAAGGGAAGAGAGAGAAATAAGCCAATCATCGGGAAGATGAATGGCGGATTCCACATTCGAATCACTTCCTTAAGAGAAGGATAGAATTGCACCTCTATCTGAAAGAGGATATCTGGATTGTATGGATTGGAACCATTCCACCAAAGGTTGGCGGCGCTATAATACTGAACGAAATCTATCAAGCCGAGTTGTAATGAAGATAACCCTTGTAACTCTGACAAATAAACTATGCCTATTGCTACAGCGAGTAAAAATATTGTTTTAAAAATACTCATTTTTCTAAACACCATTTTGTGAGAAATGTTCGGCTGGTGGCGGGTTTCTGAAGTAGTAACAGGCAGAGAGAGGGAATGAGCATCAATGAAAAAGGCATTACCTCTTTTAAGGAGACCGAGAGTCCACTAAAGAGCAAGAAAAACAGTACGAGGTGAGCCCGCTTTTTGACTGGCACTTTCTGTAACCAGATATACAAAGCGGGGAGAAACAGGGCTGCATCATAGTAGAGCGTGTGTGGAGAAATCAAAATAGCAACATTTGCAAGCATTATAATTGCATGAGCTTGGGATAAGTGAGCATCTTTCGATGTGCGCATAAGAGGTTTAAGAGAAAAGAAAAGTATGATTAGGGAAAGACCGGAAATCACAAAAGTCGCAATTGAGGCCGTCAGGTCGTCGATCTGCGCTAAAAACAGAATGGACTGAGTAACGCCAAGTAGGCTCATCATTTGATGGGAGTTGTTTTGAAAGTCAGCTGGAACAAAGAGCTCCAGCCCTTGAAGCCACAGAAGTAGCCAATCTGCTCCCAAGTAGCTTTTCGCTAAGAGGTAGTAACCAACTGCTGTTAATGTGAGCGTCGGCAAGATGAGAAATCGTCTTGCGCATAGAAATCCAAGAATAATTACCAGAGAGAAATGTGGTTTAAAAAGCCAGAGTCCGAGTACTAATCCAGATATCAGATCTGCAAGAGGAGTCTTTTTCAGGAAGAGAAAAAGAGCGAGGGTGAAGAGAAGGAGGCTAAAGGAAGCATTTTGTCCGCCGAAAACACCGTGAAAGAGGGGTGCAAAACAAAAGAAGGTGGCTATTGTTTGCGCACGGATATCTGAGGAATGAGGAAACATTCGAACTAAGAAAAATGAGCTAACAACGACGGCAGTTATTGATAGAAATACAAAGAGCGCCTTAGCACTGACCGGATCGAGCCCTGTGAATGGGATAAAGAGAGCGATTACATAGGGGGGATACCCCACAAGATACACTCCAGTCATTTGAGGCCATATTTGTTTTTGAATCGCTGAAAGTGCTACCGGATCGTATATCTGAATGGCTGTATTTGGGTCTTTCAGAAGCGTTGCTGCTGCGTAAAAGGGCGCAAAATCTCCTTCAAATAGTATCGAATGAGAAGGAAAGAAAATGATGGCTCCAAAAACTACTGCCCCGAGTACTCCGAGAATCACCAGAGAAAAAAATCTCGAGCTGATGATATCTGATAACGATGTGCTCACTTCTGCTCCTTTTGTTTCTCCCAGCATAGAGGAATTGTTCTTTTCTGAACATTGACTCTCTTTTAATGTGTTATTTTCTTTCACCGTTGTCGGAAGTTTGGTGATCCCGTCGTTCCTCTTTGAGAAACGTTAGCATTCTAGTGCCCTAAGTGATTGAGATGAGGTGTCTTGTGGGTATATCTCATAAAATCACCTAGAGCATGAAAGAAATTTTTCGCACCCATTTATTAAGTAAATCCTTATAGCGTCGATCTGAAATACTGGCGGCATGGATTAGGGTTTCTCTATGAGGCGGTATTGCTCATTGGAAAATATTCCTAAAGAGGCTGGATTTACTCTTGTGGAGGTCGTAGTGGCGTTAGCCATTATGGGCGTAGTGATTGCAGCATCCACTACTAGCTTCATCACTCATCTCAGAGCAAATTATACAGCTGAGCTCATCTTTGAAGGAGAGCAAGCCGCTCAAAGCGTCATTGATGATCTCCGATATGAGGAAGTTTCGTCTCTTCCCCTTAATGGCACTGATTCCCCTCGGAATATTACAATGAATGCTCTCCGTGAGTTCCAAGTCTACGTTACATACTGCCCCGAGGATACGTATTGCTCGTCCGATACAGTGCGCCATCTTCGGGTAAGAGCAGACTATCGAGGCGAGAGAGTGTACCAGACAGAGACGGTTTTTACGCAGTTAGAGAGAGGGGGTGTGACATCAGATGAGAGTGAGGGAAGTCTCGATGAGTCGAATCTACCGACTCCGACTCCCGCGCCGACACCATCAGCCTCTACTCCTCCATCAGATTCTTCTTCGAATCAAACTGAAGGGAGAGGGAGGAAAAAGAAGCGGTGTAAGTACTGGGGATGTTGAGAGGATGAAGAGTCACGACATGCAACAAGGCGGATTCTCTCAATTTGAGCTATTGGCGGTTATTGTACTGATGTCTATTCTTTTAATGTCGGCTCTTCCTAATTTAAAGGCTCTCGATACTCCTCTCTCTCAGAGTTCGTTTTCTACCTCACATCTCTTACGCCTTGCTCGTGCACGCGCAATATCAACGACTTCCCATGTTCGAGTTACTCCAGCCTCATCTCGTATTCTGGCGACCTACTCAGCTTCAAGCTGTTCCCCAGACGCCTCTCTTTCTCTTATCGAAGGTCTCTCAATAGAGTTGGAGGAGGAGGTCATTCTGGAAGCTCAGGATTGGTACATCTGCTTCACCCCCAGAGGATTTTCGGATGCACATATTACCTTCTCTTTTACGAATGGATTTCAGTCAAGGAGTATTCAAGTTGCTCTCGGGGGAGGAGTAAGAATCGATTAAAGCAAATAGGAGTATTGTTTAGTGAGTTACCTCAGAAAATTGAATCATATCTCCTCTGCTGCTGGATTTACTCTATTGGAGGCACTCGTAGCAGCTGGGCTTACAACTCTTACCACAGGCTTGATGTATGTTTCAGTTCTTACCGTAAGAGATGGCTATATCCATGATGTTCACCGTACCAGAATCAATGGGAATCTTCGCTCTGCAATGGATATTTTATCGATGCATATTCGACAGTCTGGAGAATATTTGCCGGCCTTGTTTCCTGCTGTAGAGGTTATCGATGGAGAGCCCGAATCTGACACACTGATTCTCCGACGAGGGTTGTTATCGGAGGTTCTAACGCTTTGTGAGGATGCCTCTATGGGAAGCAGCACCTTGACTCTCTCCTCTGGAGATTTAGCTGATTCGGCGTGTTACGTAGGGAATGTTGAGCCGATGTACAATACGGTTCTCGACCGAGTAAATGATGCTGATAGTGAAGTCTTACGTCTTTTTGTGTTTGATCGCTCGACTTTAGAGTATGAATTTGTCGAGCTAGAGCAAGGAAGTCTTATTGGAGATGAATATCGTTTTTCTATCAGCCCGCTATCGAATACATATTCAAGAATGAATACCAGTATTTATTTGGTTGAAGAAATGCGATTTGTTAATTCTTCTGATGATAAGACGCTATCAGTTTCAGCGACTCATTTTTCTGATGAATCGCGACCTTTAGCTTTTCATGTAGATGCATTTCGGGTCTCTTTAATGATGCAAGATGGAGAGACTCGATCCGAGTTGAGCGGAAATTCGGGCATACCTTGGAAGAACATCAAGAGAATCATGATAACGTTGAGTGGAGGTGATGCATTTAAAGACAGAGAGTTCTCATCCTCAATATCAGGTGAGTTCTTTCCAAGAAATGTTCTGTCTTATGAATGAGAGGAGAGTTCGATCCATAGGGCAGAGCTCTGATGCGGGCTATGCGCTTATAGCAACAATGATGCTCCTCGCATTACTTGCTTCTCTATACACAGCATACTTTACCGTCACGCATACGGAACTGGCTCTCGTAAAAGCCTCGAAAGACAGTCAGAGTGGGTTTAATGCAGCTGAAGCCGGGCTTAATCTCAGAGGGGAAGAAATTCGCAGTATTTTTGAGGACTATGGCAAACCCGACGGAGTTTCACCCGATGGTATTATTGGATGTGATGCGGGGCAGCTCGGCGAGGGAGACTATCGATGTCAGACATATAGTTTTTCAAACGGTCAAAATGCAGTCACTTATGTCAGTGAAGATCAACAAAATCCATACTCTATCGTTATTCCTCAAGGAGAGGCATTTCAAGGATTGAATGCACTTGAATACCGGTATACGGCAACGTCTGTGGGAAGAAACCTTACAGGAAGTAATGAAGCTATTCTTGAGCTGACATTCCTTAGTCGGCTCGTTCCTCTGTTTCAATTCGCAATATTCTTTGAGGAGGATCTTGAGTTCTTTAACGGAGCATCAATGACCGTCGATGGGCATGTGCATACAAATGGAGATATGTATATTGGCACCCAGAGTGGCGGAACAACGAATTATACTGGGCAGGTAACGGTGGCAAGTAATCTCTATCGCGGACAAAAGTCCCAAGCATCATGCTCAGGATATCAAGGTACGGCTCGTATTTCAGATGTCGCAAGTAATACGAATCCTAACTTCATCACCCTTCCTTCTTGTTCTGCTAGTCGATTCGAGATCAATGATGTTTCAAATTGGAATGAAAATGTGATGCTGGGAGTCGAGCCAGTTGATGTTCCGAGGCCTGAGGATATGGACTCTTTCTCGGATGGAGACTACTGGCAAAGAGCTGATATCCGATTAGTGCTTCGCCTAGATGGGGATGGAGCTCCAGTTTTGGATAATAGTCCGACTGGTATAGAGGTAGTAGGCACAGACGGTCTTATCGACACGGCAGCAACCGCAGCGTTGCACGATATGAGCTGCTCTGGGCAGATTGATGAAGGGGGGGTGAATTATTCAGTAGGCAACAGAGGCCCATCTGATCCACAAAAGCTTCGACTATTTCGAGAGTATCAATCGAACTCAATATTGAATGGTTATGAAGTAACGCTCGAGGTTGATTTACAGAACCTACTCAACTGTATGTATCAGCACCCTGAAATTTTAGCAGGTAAGACACTTGATGATGATACGGAGGACGGCTTAGTGTTTTATTTTGCTCTCGATGGTCCTGAGTCTGGTGCATCACACAATAACTATGGTGTGCGTATTCGTAATGGAGCAGAGCTGCAATCATCTCTCTCAGGGGCTCCTCTGGTGAAGGGGCTGACGGTGGTCTCTGATCAAAAGATTATTGTATGGGGGGATTATAATAGTATCGGATGGGTACCAGCTGCTCTTATGGGGGATACACTTTGGCTTCTTTCTAATGACTGGAACGACTCTGATTCAGAGCAATTAAGTGTCTATCAAAGAGATGGAAACGCCACTCAGGTATATGCAGCGGTCATTTCAGGGATGCGAAGAACAGGGAATGCGAACGGAGAAGCCGGGCAGAATTTTGGAGCAAATTCTAATGGGGGAGGGGTAATTAATATCTTTCGCTTTAATGAGTGGTTTCGCGAAGGGACTTCCATTCCAGACTTTACCTATGTCGGTTCCTTGGTGAGCCTCGGTCCTCCTCGCCATTCAACGTCTACCTGGGGACCATTCACGTATTATAGCGCTCCAAATAGAAACTGGTCTTACGAAGTTCGTTTTAATGATCCAGATTTACTGCCTCCGATGACTCCAACATTCGTATATTTACGACAGGAGCTCTTTGTCCGTGATTATGAGCTGTACTGAGAGGCAGGTAGGTTCCGATGTCGAAAAACAAATCGTTCGAAGAGGGTATCAAATCCTAATTGTAAATCTTGTTCATCGATATAGATCAGAAGCTCTCGTGAGGTAGATGCAATCTCGATCACGTTGATGTTTTGGAAGAAGAGTTGTTGGAAAACCGCATACAAAAAGCCAGGAGTCCGTCCATACTGCTTGGGGAAGTAGAGAGCAATGCATCCAACACCACCTCTTTGAATCAGAGGTGTGCCAATGGATTCAATAGCGACGGTATTGCCTTGAGTCTCAAAGATGAGAGTGATCTCACGCGCCCCCTCTGTAAGAGTTGCAAAAAGTTCTTTTCGCTGTATCTGCCGATAGAGCTTTTCAAGCAGCTTCCGTGTCTCGGGAGTTTGAGGATAAGAAACGAGCTCTAGCCCAGCTCGAATACTAATATCTGATGTTGAAAACTGCAGCGTGTCCTCTGTATTCTTTCTTGAGTTCGAAGAAGCCCCTAAGACCACCTCAGAGTTCATTCTTGAGAGTGCCATCGCAATTGCGGAGGTGGAGATAGGTTTTTTGAGGCGAGCAGCGAGTGCTGGTTGTAGAAGCCGAGCAACCGCAGCGCTATTCAAGAGAGCTTCGCGTAGGCCAAGTTCGAGGAACGGATTGCCTTTGATGAGTTTTGCGAGTTCGGATTGGAGCTTTTTCATAAGTTATAAATATCACAAAAAATGTTAATAATAACACAAATTATCGTAAAAATTGACCAAAGATGGGCTACAGCACATACGTGAGCAGTTAATTGTCTCATTTTTCTAAGGCGTACTTGTGATAAACCCAGAATCAGGAGCCTCAGTCCCTCCTGCTCATAGTTGTCCGTTACTGAATCAATCCATCTTACAGAATCAGTCGGTTGCCGATTCAAGGGAAGGAGTAGGCCCTAGTCTTCACAGTGTAAAATCGCTTGGACTATCGGTGGTGCATGCCCATGGCATAGCCACCGATGGTGCGAGCGTGTTGTTGTGTAACAGTTATGTAAATGGACCATTTACAGCAGGAGATGTTGTACAAAATATTCTTCCCGATCCATCTGGTGATGCATATTTGCATTTCACTGCTATTCCAACTCTTGCTGCCAAAGAGACGCTGGTAACACTGACGATTCAACCTGGGCTTCTTGATTATTATGAAAGAGTTGGGCTTTTGTCTCCTGAGGCGAACATTATTGAAGTGAATCCTGATCGCAGAATCCAGCAAAAAGCAGGATTTCCATTCAGTGATCCCATTACGATTCTGAAAGCGAAAGAAGAGGAGGTAAGAATCTTAAGCTCAGATACTTATTTTGTAGCGACATTTCCAACCTCAGAGGGAATAGAGTTCTCACTGCAAAATAAATGTTTAGGTATACAAAATTTCAATCCTGCCGAACTGAATAATAAGGCGCTCTTTCGCGAGAGTGCTCAAAAGTTTGATTTTAGAGTACTTGAAGGTTGCGTCATTCGAAGTGACCACGATCTGAAGAACGCGAGCGCTCTTTTGTCTGGTGACTATTGGTTGAAGCTCTCGTGTGGCTCAGGAGGAGATCTCGTAAAGAGTTTTAGTACTGATAGGGGACCAGGGCTCGATGCCGCGTTGTCAGATATGAGACGTTCAGTGGAAGCTGCTTTTTCATCCGCGGAATTTCCAGAAAGTTCGCAACTGAGAGATTTTTGGCCCAAAGAGAGAAACACTCCTCTTGCTCAAGAGCTTGTTATTGAGAGGGATGCGCGGCAAATCGGTAAAGTAGTATTAAACGGGAGTATGAATGTATTATTACGCCACGATGGAACAACAGAGCTGGTAGACTTCTTTCGGCAGAATACGGCAAGTGATGGGAGCTACAGAGGTAGTGAGCGGTTTGATCCCAAAGTGCTTTCACCCGAGATCCTTGAAGATATCCTTGAGCAGGGGAAGAGAGTATTCCATTATGCTCATGCGAGCGGTTATCGAGGATATGCAGGGTTTGACTTCTTTATTGTTGACACTCCTGAGGCTGGACCGACCGTTTATTGTATAGAACTTAATGCTCGACCTACAATGAGCACGGTTCCTGCTCTTACTGCAAAGAAACTTGCTGCACTATGGGGTGAAAGGCATGAGGGATTCATCAATGTAAATATTACCGCTCATAAGCCGCTTCTTTCATTTGATGATTTTGAGGAGGTATTCACTATTAGCGGAGAAAATTTAACTGATCCTCAAAATAATACTGGTGTGACCGTTGTTCCCCTTGCGATGAGAAGTCTTTTTGCGAGAAGCGGGAATGATTATGAGAATATTGTTTCTTCTCCTAAGGCAAAGATATTAGTGACAGCAGAAACAAATGAGATAGCGTGGAGTATGTTAGAACAGATTCAGCAAAGTGGTAGTATCTCCATAGGAGGATAGGAGGCAGTGAGTACAGCAAGAGTCTTGGTTCCATTAGGAACTGATAATAATGATGGGAACGTGGGTCATGGAGAGGTCCACTTCGCTAGGAAGAATTATCTGGAGCGTCTTTTTTCTGAGGGCCTTCTTCCACTCCTCATTTCACCCTTTACGCCACTTGAGGATGCGTATGAGTTATTGGAGGAGTCGTCAGGATTATTTCTCATGGGGGGTGATGATATTAATGCTTCCTTTTATGGCGAGCAGAATCATGAAGAGAATAAGACGGTAATTGCTGAGCGGGACATTCTGGAGCTCAATCTCGTGCGAAGGGCATTAGAAAAAAAGATACCAGTTCTCGGAATTTGTCGTGGGGCTCAGGTAATGGCAGTAGCATGTGAAGGGAAGTTGTACCAACATCTTCCTGATGTCTCAGATAATATGGTTCACGCAGCTCCCGAGGGATTTTCGAATTATCACAACTGGATCTCAACAGTAGAGCATGAGATATCGATAGATGCAGGCACGTATGCCTCTCATATTTTGAGCTGCTCTGAGGACGTTTCAATTACTATTAACTCGGCTCATCATCAAGCAATAAAAGATCCAGGCGCACTTTTTCGAATTGTTGGACGGAGCAGGGATGGAATTCCAGAGGTAATCGAGCATATAGATTCAGATTACTTTTGTTTTGGTATTCAGAGTCATCCAGAGGTTGAGGGGAGAACAGCTTTGTCGCCATTTTTTGCTGAATTCGCGAGTGTCTGTAAAAAATTCAAGACTTAGGTCTTTGGAAACAGCGATATATGAACGGCTCCTAGAGGTCGAATGTCAAGAGAACGTACTGGCTGAGTAAGCTGTTTTGGTTCACCATCAAACTGGATACTCTCTATTTCGTTTTCAAGATGGAGCGCCCACTTGCAGCCTTCTGCGTAGGGGGCTTGCTTTCCAAGGGGACTCATTGTTTTAAAATAATTCCAGATGCTTTGCATGAAGCGGACTTCAATAAGCATATCCTCTGGATTGCCACGTGGCTTCTGCCAGCCGAGGCCCATGAGTGAAGAGAGATTTGTGAAGCAGATAGAAAGCAGATGTTTGGGCGTTTGGGTTTGCTTATTAGACTCAGATATCAGTTGGTTTACGATTATAGTCTTCCCTTTTTTTAGTTCTTGAAGAGTGTATCGAGCATAAAGAAGTCGATTTATGATTCGGGAGCCAAACCATGCTTTTTGTTTCTCTCTCCCCATCGAAAATTTTTTAATAACAGCTGCCTCTAGCCCTATGGAGAAGTAATTCATAAACCGTATTGGGACCTCATTGGTCTGAGGGAAGCTACATTCCCAAATCTGCATATTTCGGGTTTTCTCTCCTAATATATATGCTTCTAATTCTTGCTCTTTCAGTGTGCTGAGATGCGACAATCCGAACTCCCGAGCGAGGTCATTTCCTGTTCCTAGGGGTACGATATGAAAAGCGATGGTCGAGCCAGCAAAACGGCATATTTGTTGTGAGAGCGTGCCATCACCACCTGCGATTATATATTTGTCAAACTGATGCCAGTCTTCGTCGGGTAGAGCGCTTGCTTCTTGTGGTGAAAGAATAAGGAGTGAATATCCATGACGTTGGGCAAGTTGTTGCAAACAATCTTTTAATTGATATCCAGAGCCACTACCGGAATTGTAGTTGATAATGGCTAATAACCGCTTAGTAGAGCTAGGCTTCATATAATGCGTGCTTCACTCGCTTTAATTGACGAATTCGTTTCTTGTCATGGAATGATAACGGAGAATTATTTATCGCGTCCACATCTTTATTTGGTCGCTCCAGCTCAACGTATTGGTATTGTTGCTCAAGAACAAAGACCGTTCACAATAAGAGATGGATAGAATGATAGTCAGGCTCTGTGGTTTCACGATCATTTGAGGAGGGTCAGGGGTGAGTACCGCAGCAGCGAGGTGGAATTCTAGTGCCAAGGAAATTTCTCATGATAGAGCACCGAATAGTACTGGAATGAGCCGTTGCTCTGGGGTTATTGATTTGTGGTGGCTATGCTAATTTTGATGGAAGAGATACAGGGCCTAGCGCCGAGCGGAGATACAGCGGGCCTAGCGCCGAGCGGAGATACAGCGGGCCTAGCGCCGAGCGGA
>Ga0075480_10000465_pt1 | contig 23922 bp, 19 predicted proteins | sample DEB08_DNA_7_FD_81590 | JGI IMG/M metagenome (GOLD analysis project Ga0075480, IMG submission 81590) | Aqueous microbial communities from the Delaware River and Bay under freshwater to marine salinity gradient to study organic matter... | ecosystem: Environmental > Aquatic > Marine > Coastal ... | reverse complement strand
GAGAACGTGGTCCGGCTCGAGCCGACCTCCCGTCCCCACGGATTCGGCGAGGCGGTGGCTGCCGGCCTGCGACTCGCCTCGGATCAGACGACGTGGGTGTGGCTGCTCCACGACGACTCGGCGCCGGATCGACACTGCCTGGCGGCGCTGCTCGAGGCAGCCGGATCGGCGCCACGGGCGGGGATTCTCGGCCCGAAGGCACTGGGGTGGAACGATCGGCGACTACTGATCGAGGTCGGTTTCACCGTCACCGGCTCGGGTCGCCGCTTCACCGATCTGGACACCCTGGAGCACGATCAGGGGCAGCACGATGGTCGAGACGTCGTCCACGCGGTCGGCACCGCCGGCATGTTCCTTCGCCGCGATGTGGTGGAGAACCTGGACGGTTTTGATCCTGCCCTGCCGCTCTACCGCGACGACCTCGACCTGTGCTGGCGAGCATGGCGAGCTGATATCGAAGTGCAGGTGGTGCCCGACGCGATCATCCACCATCGTGAAGCCTCAACCCACGGGCGTCGTGAAGGCTCGACCCGAGCAGGCCAGGGGCACCGGCTGGACCGACGCAGTGCGATTCACGTGTTGCTCGCCCAGAAGCCAGCCCTGCTGCTTCCCTTCACCGCGCTTCGCCTGGCTCTCGGGTCGCTCATCGTGGCGCTCGTGGCCCTACTCGGCAAAGATCCTCGGCGCGCGGCGGATGAAGCCCTGGCGTGGGGTTCGCTCCTGGCCCATCCCGGTCGACTCTTCGCCTCGCGTCGACGGATTGCGGTGACCTCAGTGCGCTCTTCGCGCGCCGCGGTGAAGGAGTTCCGGCCCGGTGCCGCAGTGCAGGCGCGTCAGGCAGCCGAGGCATTGAGCGCACTGATTGGGTCCACTCGCAGCGGACGCGAACCGAGCACCGCAGTCTCCATTGAAACCGGACCGACCGATGAATCGATGGACCTATACGACGACGTCACCGGATCCTGGCTGCGTCACGCCCTGACCCGCCCGGGGGTTCTGCTCACCTTCGGCCTGCTCATCATTGCCGTCATCGCGACCCGCACCCTGTGGTTTGGTGATGGAGTCCTATTCGGGGGAGCCCTGCTGCCGGCGCCATCCGGGGCAGGCGATCTATGGTCGGGATACGCCCAGGCCTGGCACGACGTCGGTCCTGGCTCCACCGTGCCCGCGCCGCCGTGGCTCGCGGTGCTGGCCGCTTTCTCCGGGCTCCTGCTCGGCAAGGTGCCCTGGGCCATCGGGGCGCTGCTCCTGCTCGCGGTGCCCCTCGCCGGTCTCTCAGCGTGGTGGTCGCTGCGTGGAGTCATCAGCTCGGTGAGCGTGCGCATGTGGGCGTCGATCGCTTACGCCGTGCTCCCGGGGATGACCGCCGCCATCGCCACCGGTCGCATCGGCACGACCGCGGCGGTGATCCTGGCACCACCGACCGCACGGGCGCTCATCCGTACCCTCGCCGGCCCGGATCAATCGATCCCGGGTCTCGCACCCTGTCGAACACGCACCCCATGGTGGACCGCACTCCTGCTCGCGGCGCTCACCTCCGTCATGCCCGTGTTGTGGCCGGTCGTCTTCGTGGTGTCGATGCTCGCCGTCCTCGTCCTCGCCATTCGCAGGTCACGTCGCGGACGTGCCCTGCTCACCACGCTTGTGCGTCTCGCTATCGCGACCCTCGTCCCGCTCGTCCTGCTCGCTCCCTGGTCACTCCTACTCATCCTCGAGCCACACCGGCTGCTGCTCGAGCCGGGCCTTCCGGTGACCGGCATCGGCGACCCCGGACCGGTGGCACTGCTGCTGCTCAACCCCGGTGGTCCCGGCTCCCCGCCCGTGTGGGTCGGTGCGGGTGTCCTCGCCGGAGGGCTCGTCGCGCTGCTGCGTCGCGAGCGCCGGACCGCCATCGTCTCCGGTGTCTGCGTCGCCGGCGCGGGCTTACTCGCGGCCATCGTGGTCACCCATCTGCGGGTTCCCGATCCGTCGACAGCCCTGTCAATCGTGCCGTGGGCCGGGGCCCTCAGTGTTCTCACCGCCGGTGGACTGATCACCTCCGCCGCGCTCGCCGCGGATGGACTGCGCCAGCGGATGAGCGGTCAGGCCTTCGGCTGGCGTCAGCCGGTGTCGGGTATCGCCGCAGTTGTCGCGATCGCAGCGGTAGCAGCGACCGCCGTGTTGTGGCTTCCCGGAGCCGGGGACCCGCTGCGGCGGGGGAATCCCGATGTGCTGCCTCCCTTTGTCGCCGCGGAAGCGCTCGGACCGCAGGCGCCACGGACGCTCGTGGTGCGACCGAATGATGCCGGCGGGATCTCCTACGCGCTGGTCAACGGCGGCGGCCCCGAACTCGGTGATCCCGATGTCGGGCCGGCGGCCGAGGCATGGCAGCCCTTCGACCAACTCGTCTCCGCCCTGGTCTCTGGACGCGGCGGGGCCGAGGTCGAGGGACTGGCTGACTACGCCGTGCGCTACATCGTCGCTGAGGTCGCCACGAATGATCCGCTCGTGCGCAACCTCGACTCCGTCCCCGGGCTACGCCGTGTCGCGGGTGAAGACGGAGAGGTGCTCTGGCGGGTCGGCGGGGTGACAGCGCGGGTGCGCGCGCTCCCCACGGAAACAACCGCGGCAGGGTCGGCGGTCGTGCCCCTCCCGGTGCGCGATGTGGTGAGCGCCCAACCCTTCGTTGATTCCCCGGTTCCCGGTCCCGGTGAGATTCGCCTCGCCCAAGATGCGGATGCGCCGTGGCGGGCCGTGCTCGCCGATGGCCGAGAACTCGCCCGCTCGCCGGTCCCCACCGGCGTGGAGGGAGTGGGGCTGGCTCGCTTCGTCCTTCCGGTGTCGGCGACCGCGGGTGATCGCGTACTTATCGACATCGATTCCGGCGGCCGCACCACGTGGTTGTGGATCCAGGGCATCGCCGTGTTGCTCGTCATCATCCTGGCCCTTCCCGCGAGTCGGCGATCCGGTCGTCCGGACACCGCCGATGACGCGATCGATCCGGATGTACCGGTCGAGGACGCCGATGCGCTCGATCCCGATGCCATGGTCGACCCGATGCCGGCGTTCGAACAGCCTGATTTCGAGCAGGTCGACATGACCGCATCGTCGGGAGGTGACGATGAGCGAGCATGACGACGTCGATCGCCCAGATGAGGTGGACCGATCGAATGACGTGGATCGTCCTGATGAGATCGTCTCCGAGGAGCCCTCACTCTCTGCGCGCGACGCGCGCCGTGCGCGCAGGCGCCGCGTGCGGAGAGCTGAGCCGGTCGCTCCTGACCCCCGCGCCCCGATTCTGTTCGCAGGCGGTGTGATCGGGGCTGCGGTGTTGGTCGGGATCGGACTGCTCGTGCCGCCTGCTCCAGCCACTGTGATTCCTCCGCCGGTGATCGAACCGGTGGACGCGACCGTGCTGATCTGTCCTGAACCGGGAGGTGCCAATGACGCCGAGGTGACCTCCGCGGTCGCCATCGTGCCCGACCTCGCGGGTCAGGATCGTCCGGGGGCGGCGACGTTGACCTATCTGGGCAAACCGGAGGAACCGGTCGACATTGTCACCGGAGATGGCATCGGCCTGGTTGAGCCGGGTGCGAGCGTCGAGGTGGTCAACGCCGACGGGCGATTGCGCCCCCTGGTCACCATCGCTGAGGGGGGACTCGCCCCGGGAGTGGTCGCGGGCCAGTATGACCTTGGCTTGAGTGGGCCCCGACGCGGACTCGCGATGCTGAACTGTCCATCGCCAGCACCGAGTTGGTGGTTCGTCGGTGGCGGTGCGACCACGGGGCGCACAACGCAGATGTATCTGGTGAACCCCGAATCCTCCGATGCCGAGGTCGACATCAGCCTGGCCGGCCCCGATGGGCCGATCTCGACGCCCTCGCTGCGCGGGTTGATCGTGCCGGCGGAGAGTCGGGCGACGATTCGGTTGTCCCGCGTCGCCCCTCGGGTGCCGTCGGTGGCCTGGCGGGTTCAGGTCCGCAGCGGGCGCATCACGGCTTCGGTGCTCGACATCGACGCTGAAGGATTCGTGCCGCGAGGATTGGACTGGATCCCGCCGTCGGCGGAGCCGACGACCCGGGTGTACATCCCCGGCATCTTGCCCGGCGACGGGCGACGGCGTCTCATCGTGCACGCACCGGGGGATCTCGACGCACTCGTGCAACTGCGGGTGATCTCCCCGAACGGTGCATACACCCCGATCGATCTGCCCGAGGTGGAGGTGCTCGCCGGTTCAGTCAGCGTGCTCGATCTCACCCCTGCGCTACAAGGGTCAGGGGGAACACTGGAACTGACCTCCGATCAACCGATCGTGGCCTCAGTGCGTAGTCGCCACGAAGGCGTGGATGCCTCGTCGAATCAGATCCGCGAGGACCTCTCCTTCGCCACCGGAGCCTCACCCATCTCCATACTGGGCGCGGCGACCGGCCTGCCCGCAGTCCGTGGGACCGCGGTGACCCTGTGGCTCACCGCGCCGGCACCACAAACCACTCCCGGAGGGGAGGGTGCCAGCGTCGGCGGGGACGACTCGGGAATCACCGCCACCATTCGAGTGCTGCCCTTCGGTGATGGATCGGTCGAGGCTGCCCCGATCGTGGTGGACGTTCCGTATGACCGAGCCGTCCCGGTGACGATCGACCGGCCCGAGAATGCGGTGTGGTTCACGGCCACCGTGAGCCCGTCGGCCGGGCGCATCTATGTCGCCCAGTCCTCTCTGCGCCGCGGATCGCGGGGCAGCCTCATCAGCACCTACCCCTTGAGTGAACTGCGGACCACCGTGTCGATCCCAAGTGCCGGCCGAGATCAGGGGCTGTCGGTGGGCGCCGAGCCGATCGGTGAGTGAGCCTGACGCCGAGGTCCCGGCGTGGCACCCTGATCCCTGTCCCGGCTCGGTCTAGCCTGCCATCCGTGGGTTATCGACGTCGCTGCTCCCGACCTTCGTGCACCCGGCATGCGCACTCCACGCTGACCTACGTCTACGCCGATTCCACGGCTGTGCTCGGACCGCTCGCCCCCCACGTCGAACCTCATAGTTATGACCTCTGCGAATCCCACGCGGGCCGACTCACCGCACCGCGTGGCTGGGAACTGATCCGGATCGAGCCCGAGGTCGATCCAGTGCGCGTCACCGAGGATCTCGAGGCGCTCGCCAACGCGGTGCGTGAGGAGCAGGTGACCCGTCAGCCGACCCCGCAGGAGGAGCGCCGCGCCGAGCGTCACCAGCTTGACCCTGACCACGGCCGCGAACTCGCCGACGCCATCGGCGATGGTGTTCAGCGCGGTCACCTTCGGTCAGTGCCCGGTGTGTTGCCGGGCATGGACTACTGAGACCTCTCCACCCCCTGTCCTACGCTGTCACCTCGTGACTACCTCTGCCCCCGGGCCGCTCGCTGTCGAGCGCCTCGATCGAGTGGTGAAGGCCTACGACATCCGGGGCCGTGTGCCCGACGACCTCGATCGCGATCTCGCCCGATTGGTCGGCGCTGCGCTGGTCGAGGTGCTCGCGGTGCGAGGAGACACCGGTGGGCCCGGTGCGGTGGTGATCGGTCACGACATGCGCGAATCGAGCCCTGATCTCGTCTCCGCTCTCGCCGAGGGCATCACTGCCCAGGGTGCGGATGCCCTCCTCATCGGACTGGCAAGCACCGACGGCCTATATTTCGCCTGCGGCCATCTCGAGCTTCCCGGGGTCATGGTCACCGCCTCCCACAATCCCGCCGGGGATAACGGCATGAAGCTATGCCGGGCGGGCGCGGCCCCCGTTGGTCAGGACTCCGGCTTGGCCGAGATCCGCTCGATGCTGGCCTTCGGTGTGCCCGCCTATGACGGTCCTCGCGGGCAAGTCCTCGACCGCGACCTGCTACCCGACTACGCGTCCTTCCTGCGCGGCCTGGTCGATCTCAGCGAGATCCGGCCGCTTCGGATTGTGGTCGATGCCGGCAGCGGCATGGCCGGACACACCGTGCCCGCGGTCCTCGGAACTTCGGCAGGGCTTCCGGGCCTTCCGCTGGAGATCGATGAGTTGTACTTCGATCTCGATGGCACGTTCCCCCACCACGAGGCGAATCCGCTCGATCCGGCGAACCTGGTGGATCTCGCCGCGCGAGTGAGGGAGGTCGGCGCCGATCTCGGACTCGCCTTCGATGGCGATGCCGACAGGTGTTTCGTCGTCGATGAACATGGTCGGGTGGTGAGCCCATCGGCTATCACCGCATTGATCAGTTCGGCTGAGCTGCAACGACATCCGGGGGCAACGATCATCCACAACCTCATTACCTCGCGCACGGTGCCCGAGGTGATCACCGCCGCGGGGGGTCACCCCGTTCGGACCAGGGTCGGGCATTCCTTCATCAAGGCACAGATGGCCGAGACGGGTGCGGTCTTCGGAGGTGAGCACTCGGGGCACTTCTATTTCGCTGATTTTTTCAACGCCGACTCCGGCATGCTCGCGGCGATGCATGTGCTTTCCGCGCTGGGCCACGCAGCACCGGACACGAGTGTGTCGAGCCTGATGACGGCCTTCGATCGGTATGCCGCAAGCGGCGAGGTGAACTCCGTCGTAACGGACATCGCCGCGGCGACTCAACGCGTACGGGCGATCTACTGCGCAACCGACGGGGTCACCTGTGATGACCTCGATGGGCTCACTGTCTCGGCGCCGGAGTGGTGGTTCAACCTGCGCCCGAGCAACACCGAGCCGCTGCTGCGGCTCAATGTCGAGGCGCGTGATGAGCAGACGATGGAGCGTTTGCGCGACGAGGTCCTCGCGCTCATCCGCACCTAACCCAACTCCGCAAGGATCAGCACTCCTTCGCCCCTAGGGAGTTGCGGAGATCGGCTCACTGACCGGTCCCGGACCGCAGCCGCGCGTGTGCGGGTGACCCCATAACCCCTAGGCTGATCACTCGTGAGTACCCCATCGACGCCTGACACCCCCCTCGGCCTTGACCCCCTCCTCCTGGAGATCCTGGCCTGCCCCTGCCCGGCGCACGCTCCTCTCACAGTCGATGAGGCCCGTGGGCTCCTCGTGTGTACCGACTGCGGCCGAGGCTTCCCGGTGCGCGATGGCATTCCGGTGATGCTGCTCGACGAGGCCGTGTAGCGGTTCTCGCCACACGAACGAGTCGGAGGAACCGAACCGAAGTGAGCATCCTGGTCGTCGATGGGGTGGTGAAGAACTACGCCTGGGGGCAGGTCGACGGACTCGTCCCCTGGTGCCCGCCGACCGGGGAGCCCCAGGCTGAGTTGTGGTTCGGCGCGCACCCGGGTGGACCGTCGCCGATCACCGATGGCTCGCAGCGCACTCTGGCCGACATCGAAGGGCTCGGGGATCTCCCCTTAGTGAAACTCCTCGCTGCCGCGAAGCCGTTGTCTATTCAGGTGCACCCCGACGCTGATCGAGCCGCTTCGGGTTTCCAAGCGCAAGCCTCCGGCGGCCCGCAGCTGTTCGCCGACCCCCATGAGAAATCAGAGATCGTGATTGCACTCACGCCCTTCCAGACGCATGCAGGTTGGCGCGATCCGGCTGAGGCTGCTGATCTCTTCCACCGAGCCGGCGCATCGGCAGAACTTGTGTCGCTGATCGCGCAGTCCCCGAGACCCGTTGCTGTGGAAGCGGTTCTGGCTGTGGAACCGCAGATTCAACAGGAGCTCTCGGGTCAGATCGTGGCGGCTGCGATCGATGCCCACTGGCCTCCGGCCGCAGTGTCAGCGCTGGCCACGATCGTCTCCACCTACCCCAATGATGCTGGGGCACTCGTCGTGCCCCTCCTTCGACATCACACGCTTGAGCCCGGTGAAGCGCTCGCGGTGCCGGCCGGAGTTGTTCACTCCTACATCGACGGTCTCGCGATCGAGGTGATGACGTCATCGGACAATGTGCTGCGCCTGGGCCTCACGGCGAAACCCATCGCGATCCCCGAGGCCGTCGCCGCCATCCGGACCGACCGGGGGCCGGTCGTGCTACCGGCAGCCCAGGCCTATCGACCCGAGGGGATGCCTTTCACTGTCGAGATGATCGACGCCCCTGAGGAGTCGCGGGATGTCAGGCTCGCCCACGGTGTCGCGCGGGTGGTCCTGTGCCTCGAGGGCGAGGCACAGGTCCAAGCGTGCGTGGCTAGCCCCGGCCAGGCCGTGATCGTCTCCGCCGATGAGCCCGAGATGACCGCCGTCATCCGGGGTCGCGCGGTCCGAGTGACCTCCAAGGGGTCGCGTTAGTTGCCGGGGTAGGCCGGGCTACCGCCGGTGGAGACGACCTCCCAGGTGGACCCGGTGCCCGACATGACCACGCCATCGCCTGTCCCCACCAGGATCGGCAGGCCCGGCGCGGCGGCGATGCGAATGGGCGATTCGGGCGCCCCGAGGCTGCGCACGCTCGATCGGGCGAGGTCGATCTCGTAGACCTGTTGCGCCCCCGCGCCCTCGGCGGCGAGTGCGACGAGTCGATCGGTGCCTCCCCAGACCACGTCGATGAACTCATTGAGTCGTGACTCGACCCGCACGGGCGAGGAGAGGATGTAGCCGCCCTCGCGCGGCACGACGACGGCGAGGAGGAGAACGGCCCGGGGGCCGCGACGGGTGACGAGGGCGGCGCGGGTGCCGTCTCGACTCATCGCGATCGACTCCACCACGTTGCGCGAGCTCAGTCCTTCGATCGGCACCTCGGCTGGAACACCCTCGTCGTTGATACGCCGGATCACTCCGTCCGATCCCACGAACCATGGTTGGGTGCGGCCACCGTAGGTCGGGCGGGACTGTCCGGGCTCAGGCACGATCTCGAGAGCGCCACCGCTCGCCGTGAGCGTTGCCGTCCACAGCGCCGCTCGTTCGTCGAGGCCGGTGACACGACTTTGCACCAGGTCGACCGCTATCCCGGTGAGAGCCGGATCGTTGTCGCCCGCGGCGCCGGGAACAGGGAACGAACCGGAGTCGGTGAGTTGGCGGACTCCTGTTCCGGCGACGACGTAGGCGCGAGTGTCGGTGGGCATGCGGTTCGGATCGACCAGGGGCCAGGAGTCAATCGGTTGCGGCACAGCGACTCCGGGAACCTGCAGGATTTGGCCGCCGGCATTGATATCGAGTGCTTCGATGCTGGGAATCTGCCGCAGGGTCCAGCTCAACTGCGCACTCATCGCCTGCCGAGTCGCATCATCGGTCAGTCGTGTCAGCGCATCGAGGTCGATTCGGGCGATACCCTCCGTGACAGGCACAGCATCCACGAGAAGTGAGCTTCCGTCAGGGAAGGCAGTGCGAACTGCCGGCGCCAACCAATCGCTGGGACCGTTGATGAGGGCCCTGGTCAGCGTGGTCGCGGCGCCCTGGCCGCTCACGGGAAACAGTCGCGGATCGGGCACCACGGTGGTGAAGCTGGGATCGAAGAAATAGACGCTGTACGAGCGGAAGGCGCGATCGACATCGGCTCGTGACAGCAGCAATCCGCTGGGAGGTGAGGCGATTCGCCACTGGCCGTTGATACTGGTGAGCAGGAAACTCGGCGTGATCCTTCGGGAGGGGGCGGAGACCTGATAGCGCCCGTCGTCACTGATGCGCCCGGCCTCGGCCGCGCTGAGTTCGACGGTGGTGCTCGCGCCTGACTCGGCATCGACCGGACCCTCGACCGAAATCGTCGGGGTGCCGTCGTACACGGTCGTGCCGGCTTCCGGTCGCCAGGCAGCGGCGGCCTCGGGGGTGAGGTAGAGCCGGGCGACAGCGTGATCGTCGTCGAAGGAGGCAGAGGCCTGGACGAAGCCGGTAACAACCTGGGCCGGTGTCATGCCCGGTTGCGGCGGTCGGGCGATGACTCGAATGATCTGGTCGGACGACTCGCCTTCGAGGCGAGGGCCCTCGAGGACCGGGCCGCTGGTCGGGATCGTCGCGCAGCCGGCGAGCACCATGCCGGCCGCGAGGAGCGCGACGAGGCGCCTCATGGTCGAACCCCGCTCGAGACCGCGTCATCAGGGTCACGTTCGATGGCGGGATCGGTTGCCTCGTCATCGCCCACTGCTGTTCGGGAGGTGTCGAGCACATCGACGGGGATGAGGGGAAGTGGGGACGTGACCAAGGGTGCGTCGGCGTCGCGAGGAAGCGTCAGCCGGAACACTGCGCCCTGTCCCGGCTCACCCCACACCTCGAGCCAGCCCCCATGCAGCCGGGCGTCCTCGAGAGCGATGGCAAGACCGAGGCCGGTTCCTCCGGTGGTGCGGGCTCGAGCCGGATCGGCTCGCCAGAACCGGTCGAACACGTGGGTGCAGGCCTCCTCGCTGAGGCCGACGCCGTGGTCGCGCACGCTGATCGCGACGGCACCGGGGTCAGCTGCCACATTCACCTCGATCGGTTCGCCCTCGCCATGCTCCACGGCGTTGTCGAGCAGGTTGCGCATGATCCGGTCGATCCTGCGGGCATCGGCGGCAACGGTGAAATCGCCCTCGGTGGGCTCGTAGGTCGCCTCGATCGGGGAGCCGTATCGATCGGCCAGCGGCACTGTCACGTCGATGACTCGAGTGATCAGGGTGGCGAGGTTCACCGCGTCGACCTCGAGCACGGCTGCGCCTGCGTCATGGCGTGAGATCTCCAGTAGATCGACCAGCAGGCTCTCGAAGCGATCGAGTTGGTTCTGCAGCAGTTCGGCAGAGCGGGCCGTCGCGGCGTCATAGGACTCGCGGCCCTCAAACAACACGTCGGCGGCCATGCGGATCGTCGTGAGTGGGGTCCGCAACTCATGGGACACGTCGGCGACGAAGCGCTGCTGTACCCGGGACAGATCCTCGAGTCGGTGAATCTGCTCCTCGAGGCTGGCGGCCATCTCGTTGAAGGAGGTGGCCAGTCGGGCCAGGTCGTCCTCGCCGCGAACATTGACTCGCTGCTCGAGATGACCATGGGAGAACTGCTCGGCCACCTTCGCCACGGCTCGCACGGGATCGACGACCTGTCGGGTGACGAGCCAGGCGATGACGGCGAGCAGGATGACCAGCAGCGCAGCGGTCGCGACGACACCGCTGCGAACCAGGTCGAGGGTGCTGGCCTCCTCGGTCAGCGGGAAAAGGTAGTAGAGCTGGTAGGCGCCGGCGCTGGGAATCGTCAACGGTGCACCTACGACGATGCCGGGCGCGGATCTCCCGTCGAGGTAGCGAATCTCGGTGAAGGTCCACGCCTGGCGTCCCGACTCGGCGATCGCCGTGCGCAGATCCGAGGGGACACTGACGACGGAGACGAGGTTGGTCCCGCGCTCGGGGGCGCTGGCCTGCGCATTGGCATCGGCGAGCAAGAGAACCTCGAACTGCGGCGGGTCGCCCGCGCGGGTGGCGAGGGACGCGATGATCGTGTCGACGATGCGGGTCGGTGAAGTGCCCGCGGTTCCGGTGTCGACGGCGCTGGACAGCCGCTGAGCGTCGGTCATGCCCGCGGTGGCCTCGGTGATGGCGTTGCGTTCGGCGGTGTCGAGGAGGCCGGTGGTGATGCGTCCCAGCAGGATCACGCCGAGCGCACCCACCACGATGATCGACAGCGCGAGGGTGGTGACGGTGACGCGGGTGAGGAGGGATCCGCGCCAACGCGACCGAAGGCCCCGTGCCGCCGCGCGGATCGGATTCACGGCGGTCCGGCCTTGTATCCCACGCCCCGCACGGTGAGAACGATCTCCGGCTTCTCCGGGTCGTGTTCGATCTTGGCGCGTAGCCGCTGCACGTGGACGTTGACGAGTCGGGTGTCGGCGGCGTGGCGGTAGCCCCACACGTCCTGCAGCAAAGTCTCTCGGCTGAACACCTGCCACGGCTTGCGGGCGAGGCACACCAGCAGATCGAACTCCAGGGGAGTGAGGTTGATGATCTCGTCGCCGCGCTTCACCGAATGGCCAGCAACATCGATGCTGAGGTCGCCGACACCGAGGACTTCCGCAGAGGGCTCGTCGAGCCGGCGCATGCGCGCGCGCAGTCGAGCAACGAGCTCCTTGGGCTTGAACGGTTTGACGACGTAGTCATCAGCTCCGGACTCGAGGCCGAGCACCACATCGACGGTGTCATTCTTCGCGGTCAGCATGACGATGGGCACGCCGGACTCCGCACGGATCAGGCGGCAGACGTCGACGCCATCCATGCCGGGCAGCATGAGGTCAAGAAGGACGACATCGGGTCGAGCGTCCCGGAAGGCCTGTAAGGCAAGGGAGCCATCGGCGCAGAAGACGGGGTCAAAGCCCTCGCCCCGCAGCACGATGCCCATCATCTCGGCCAGGGCTAGGTCGTCGTCGATGACGAGCACGCGTCCTCTCACGGACCCCATGGTGTCATCCCCGCGCTCAGAATGGGTGATTCACGCCCAGGAGAGGTCCGGATAGGGCACTCGTTCAGCCGGCGGGAAGCAGATCGGCCACCAGCAAGAAGACCGCTCCAGGCGCGTTGTTCACGGCGTGAGCGACGATGGGTGCGCCCAGGCCGCGGGTGAACCACCGCAGCACCCCGAACACTGTTCCGCTCACCAGCAGGATCGGCAGGCGGGTCGGCTCGAGGTGGAAGGCGGCGAAGATGATGGCGGAGATGGTGATGACCCACGCCGGATGCAGGAGTTTCTTGGCCAGGGAGTTGTAGATCAGCCCACGGAAGGCGATCTCCTCCACGATGGGCGCGCCGACGGCGACCAGCACGGCGAAGATGATGAGGGCGAGCAGGGGGCCGGACTCGGTGATCTCCTGCGCGACCTCGCCGGCGGCCGAGTCGAAGTCCCCGACGATCACGGTGAGCAGCGCCGCCACGAGTCCGGAAGCGATGAGCGCCACGACGCCACCCAGCACCCCCCAGCCCACGTCGGACCAGGTCAGGCGCAGCCCCAGGTCGATCCGCGGACCATTGCCACGCAGTGTTGTGACGAGCACAGGCCATCCAGCGAGGGCGATCCACGGCGTCGCAAGACCGATGAGCAATGCCCAGGCCAACCCCAGATCGAAGGCCTCCTGGGCGAATAGAGCCAGGAGGAGCCCGATGATCGAGAAGCCGACTGCTCCCGCGAGGGTGTAGGCGATGTCGGGCAGACCCCAGCGCGGCTCGCGCAGAACTCGCCCGCGGGCGAGCGCCTGCTCGACGGTGATCGGGCAGCCAGGATAGGCAGCCGGATCGGTCAGCGTAGGTGTGCTCACGACACCGACGCTACGTCATCCGCAGCGTTGACGTCAGTAGCGGTAGTGGTCGGGCTTGTAGGGCCCGGCGACGTCGAGGCCGAGGTATTCCGCCTGGTCCTTACGCAACTCGGTGAGGTGAACGCCGAGCGCTTCAAGGTGCAGGCGGGCGACCTTCTCATCAAGGTGCTTGGGCAGCGTGTAGACGCCGAGGGGGTAGTCCTCGGTTCGCGTGAACAACTCGATCTGGGCGAGCACCTGGTTGGTGAAGGAGTTGCTCATGACGAACGAGGGGTGGCCGGTGGCGTTGCCGAGGTTGAGTAGGCGTCCCTCCGACAGCACGATGATCGAGTGGCCATCAGGGAATGTCCACTCGTCGACCTGCGGCTTGATGATCTTGCGCACCACGTTCGGGGTGGCCGCGAGGCCAGCCATGTCGATCTCGTTGTCGAAGTGACCGATGTTGCCCACGATTGCCTGGTGCTTCATCTTCGCCATGTGCTCAGCGGTGATGACTTCGAAGCAGCCGGTGGCGGTGATGAAGATGTCGGCGGTGTCGAGGACGTCCTCGAGGGTCGCAACCTGGTAGCCGTCCATCGCCGCCTGCAGCGCACAGATCGGATCGATCTCGGTGACGATGACGCGCGCACCCTGACCGCGCAGCGAGTCAGCACTTCCCTTGCCGACGTCGCCGTAGCCGCACACCACGGCGACCTTGCCACCGATGAGGGTGTCGGTCGCGCGATTGATTCCGTCGATCAGGGAGTGGCGGCAGCCGTACTTGTTGTCGAACTTGCTCTTGGTGACCGAGTCGTTGACGTTGATCGCCGGGAAGAGCAGCGAACCGTCGCGCATCATCTCGTAGAGGCGGTGCACCCCTGTCGTGGTCTCCTCGGTCACGCCCTTGATGTCGGCGGCGATCCGAGTAAAGCGGGTCGGGTCGTTGGCGAGTGACTCACGCAGGGTCTGCAGGATGACCTGGTATTCCTCGGAGTCGTTCGGGTCGGTGGAGGGCACCGCACCTGCGGCCTCGAACTGCACGCCCTTGTGCACCAGCAGCGTCGCATCGCCACCGTCGTCGAGGATCATGTTCGGGCCGGCGCCATCGGGCCAACTGAGCACCTGCTCGGTGCACCACCAGTATTCCTCGAGGGTCTCGCCCTTCCAGGCATAGACCGGGACGCCCTTCGGATCCTCGGGGGTGCCGTCGGGGCCGACCACGACCGCAGCGGCAGAGGGATCCTGGGTGGAGAAGATGTTGCAGGAGGCCCAGCGGACCTCAGCGCCGAGGGCTACCAGGGTTTCGATGAGGACGGCCGTCTGGACGGTCATGTGCAGCGAGCCGGTGATTCGAGCGCCACGCAGCGGCTGGGTCGCGCCGAACTCCTCACGCATCGCCATGAGCCCAGGCATTTCATGCTCGGCCAGGCGAATCTCATCCCGGCCGAGAGCGGCCAGGGACAGGTCGGCGACCTTGTAGTCGTTCTTCAGGGAGTAGTCGCGTGCGGTGCTCATCGGTTCTCCAAGATCGTGTCGTCGGTTGTGGTGGGGGTGTGAGCCTGGAACCAGGCTCGGCGACCCCACTCGGCGAACGTCTCGAGGCTTCGATGGCTCGGCGGCGGGTCGTGCAGGTGATAAGGGTAGCGGCCCCATGCACAGTCGGCGCGATGAGAGTGCCGTGTCGGCCGTGACGTGCCTCACGATGCGCCGTGATGAACGTGAGGAAGGTGACCTCGACACTCTGGACGGGCGCGGATCTTCTAGATCTTGTGGCCCCACGGGACTGTGTCGCGTGCGCGAGCCCGGGGCGGGTGCTGTGCCGGCCATGCGAGGGCGCACTGGCGAGTGCGGTGGGCTGGACCGATCAGAAGCGAGTGGAAGTCCCCGTAGCGGTGGGAGGACCGTTCACCGGGGTGCTGGGGGAGGTAGTCCGCTCCTATAAAGACGGTTCCCGCAGTCTGGTAAGCCCGCTCGCCAGGGTCCTGCTGCCTGCCCTGCGGTATGCGGCCGAGCAGGCTGAGCGGGATCGGAGTTCCGGCGATGGTTCAGATGATCGGGTGGTGTCCATCGTGTCGATCCCAGCCTCGCGTCGGGCCGATTGGGCCCGTGGGGAGGACATTCTCACGCGCGTGGTCACGCGCGCGGTCGGTGCGCTTCGGCGTGAAGGGTGGCGGGTACGTCAGCGCTCCCTGCTGACTCCGGGGCGCGTAGTGGCCGATCAGCGCGGACTCAGCGCCCAGCAGCGTCGGGTCAATATCGTGGGTTCGCTCCAGCTGGACCCACGTGAGGTGCAGCGCTGGGTTGGGGCAGGCCGGAGTTCCATCGTCGTCGTTGATGACGTGCTCACCACGGGAGCAACCCTGCGGGAGGCAGTGCGGGTGCTCGGCCAGGTGATGGACAAGCAGATCATCAGTGGTGCCGTCATCGCGGCGACCACACCGCGGCAGGGTGAGCGACCCGCGGCGGGGGAATTTCCGCGCCGCGTGGACGAACGTCCCTAGTGGACGTCCCTCAGTTCGGCTAGCGTGGGCTGACTCCCGGGTGGGGCTGCGCCCCGCCTCTCGCGACGGAAGGAGCCGACATGACCAGTTCGGGCACGTCGTCCACTGAGATCGTGGTCCACGGTCGCCACACCGATCTCACCGATCGATTCCGCGAACACGCAGCCGAGTCGGCAGTGAAACTCGAACGATTCGGAATCCCGCTCCAACGTGTCGATGTTGAGATCACCCACGAGCACAACCCACGCAACGTCGATCGGGCCTTCAAGGTCGAGTTCACCTGCCGAGGCAACGGAGGCATCGTGCGGGCCGAGGGGACCGCTGATCACGACCTCACGGCACTCGATCGAGCGGTCGATCGCATCGAGCAACGGCTGCGCCGGGCGGCCGATCGAAAGCAGACCCGCTATCGCCGGGCCACTCGTGACGTCGTCGTTCCCCCGCTGGAGGCCCCAGCTCCTGCCGCCGATGATGAGACAGAGGTCTCGCGCACACCGGATGATCCCGCTGTGGTGTTTGCCGACGGCCCTGTCGTCGTGCGGGAGAAGACCCACGTCGGCACCCCGATGTCGGTCGAGGACGCTCTCGACGCCATGGAGGCCGTCGACCACGACTTCTTCATGTTCCATGACGTCGCGACCGACTCGGTCGCCGTGGTGTATCGCCGCCGGGCCTATGACTACGGCCTGCTGCGATTGAGCGTCGACGAAGGCCGTGGCGACGCCTAGCTCTGCTCGGGGTCCTGCCCGCGGTCCTGCTCAGGCATATGCCGCGGGCCCGCCCGCAGCCGAACGGGTGCTCACGGTCGTGGCACACCCCTGGCCGTTGCTGCGGTCGGGCATCGTGGGGGTCCTCACCGATCTAGACGAGTGCGATCCCGTTGTCAGCGTGCTCACACTGAGCGAGGTCGCGACCGCCATCGCCCCGGACTCCCCGGGGCTGCTGGTGTGCTCGAGCGATCTGTGTGGTCCCGACCTCGCCGATCTGGCCGTCCTTCGTCAGCGGCGCCCCCGGCTGATCACCGTGATCGTCATGGCCGCCACTGAGGCTCGACTGGAGATCCCGGCGGCGCTCGGCCTCGGGGTCCGAGCGGTGCTGGAGGCCGGGGTGACCCCGGAGGACCTCGCCTCGGCGGTACGGGGGGCGCTCGCGGGCCGGGTGAGCCTGGCCCCGGGGTTGTCGATCGTGCCCGATGCGGAGGTCGTCCCCAGCGTGACCCTCACCCGCCGGGAGCGGCAGGTACTCGACTTGATGAGCCGGGGGTGGGGCAACCGAGCCATCGCCGCTGAGCTGTTCATCAGCGAGAACACGGTCCACAACCACGTCCGCCGAGTCCACGAGAAACTCGGCGTCCGAACCCGGACCGAAGCCGTCGTGCGGGCGGCGCGAGAGGGCCTGGTCGAGATCACCGGACAGGAGGGCTGAGCACCGCACCCGATCGTGGCCCGCCACCCGCGACTACCATGTTCGAGTGGGCATTCTCGACAAGATCCTCCGCGCCGGTGAAGGCAAGATCCTGCGGACGCTGGACAGCATCTCGGCGCAGGTGAACGCGATCGAAGACGACTTCGTCGCCTTGAGCGATGACGAGCTGCGTGGGCTGACCGACTCCTATCGCGAGCGGCTAGCCGAGGGGGAGACCCTCGACGACCTCATGCCCGAGGCATTCGCCACGGTCCGTGAGGCCTCGCGCCGAACGCTCGGCCAGCGCCACTATGACGTGCAGATCATGGGTGGCGCCGCCCTTCACCTTGGCAACATCGCAGAGATGAAGACCGGTGAGGGAAAGACCCTCGTGTCCACTCTCCCGGCGTATCTCAACGCGCTGTCCGGAAACGGTGTCCATATCGTCACCGTCAACGACTACCTCGCCGAGCGTGACGCGGAGTGGATGGGCCGTATCCACCGTTTCCTCGGCCTCGAGGTCGGCGTGATCCTGTCCCACATGAGCCCGGCGGAGCGTCGGGTGGCGTATGCCGCGGACATCACCTACGGCACAAATAACGAGTTCGGCTTCGACTATCTCCGCGACAACATGGCGTGGACGAAGAGCGAGATGGTGCAGCGCGGCCACAACTTCGCCATCGTCGACGAGGTTGACTCCATTCTGATCGACGAGGCGCGAACGCCGCTCATCATCTCCGGCCCGGCCGATCAGCCGACGAAGTGGTATGCGGAGTTCGCCCGCATCGCGCAGATGTTGAAGCGCGACGAGGACTATGAGGTCGACGAAAAGAAGAAGACCATCGGTGTGCTCGAGAGCAGCATCGACAAGGTCGAGGACCAACTCGGCATCGACAATCTTTACGACACCGTCAACACCCCGCTGGTGGGCTTCTTGAACAACGCCATCAAGGCCAAGGAATTGTTCAAGCGTGACCGTGATTACGTCATCCTCGACGGTGAGATTCTCATCGTCGACGAGCACACCGGTCGTCTCCTCAAGGGCCGCCGCTACAACGAGGGTCTCCACCAGGCAATCGAGGCCAAGGAAGGCGTGGAGATCAAGGCCGAGAATCAGACCCTCGCCACGATCACCCTCCAGAACTACTTCCGGCTCTACGACACGTTGTCGGGAATGACCGGCACCGCGATGACCGAGGCCGCTGAGTTCCAGCAGATCTATGGGCTGGGGGTCGTGCCGATCCCGACGAACAAGCCGATGGCGCGTCTGGATGACTCCGACCTGGTCTATCGAACGGCGCAGGCGAAGTACAACGCCGTGATCGATGACATCGAGGAGCGGAATGCTGAGGGTCAACCGATTCTGATCGGCACGACGAGTGTCGAGAAGAGCGAGTTGATCGCCTCCGAGTTGAAGAAGCGTGGGATTCGACACGAAGTCCTCAACGCGAAGAACCACGAGCGTGAGGCCTCGATCATCGCGGAGGCGGGGCGCAAGGGTTCGGTGACGGTCGCGACGAACATGGCCGGCCGCGGAACCGACATCATGCTGGGTGGCAACCCGGAATTCATGGCACATGACGAGTTGCAGCGCCAGGGACTCGACCCGATCGAGGACCCGGACGGCTATGAGGCCGCCTGGGGCCCCGCTTTGGAGCGAGCTCAGGAAGCCGTTGCGACAGAGCATGAGGAGGTCATCGAACTCGGCGGTCTCTACGTCCTGGGAACTGAGCGACATGAGTCGCGGCGCATCGACAACCAGTTGCGCGGTCGCTCCGGTCGTCAGGGTGATCCGGGCGAGACCAGGTTCTACCTCTCGCTCGAGGACGACCTCATGCGCCTGTTCAAGTCCGACATGGTCGACGCCTTCCTGACCCGCTTCAACGTCCCCGATGACGTCCCGATCGAGGCGAAGATGGTGACGAATGCCATCAAGAGCGCACAGAGCCAGGTCGAGTCGCAGAACTTCGAGATCCGCAAGGACGTGCTGAAGTACGACGATGTGCTCAACCGCCAGCGCATGGTGATCTACGACGAGCGGCGCCGCGTGATCGAGGGGGAGGACATCGAGGAGCAGGTCCGCACCTTCCTCAACGACACGGTGACCGACTACGTCACCTCGGCGACCTCGGAGGGCTATCCCGAGGCCTGGGATCTGGAGACGCTGTGGACGGCACTGCATCAGCTGTATCCGGTCAGCGTGACGGCGGAGGAACTTGAGGACGCCTCGGGTGCGGGACGCTCGGGATTGTCGACCGACTACCTCGTCGCGGAATTGACCGCGGACGCGCAGGCGGCTTACGACCGACGCGAGGAGCAGGTCGGCGAGGAGGTCATGCGCGAGTTGGAGCGGCGCGTCATCCTCTCGGTGCTCGACCGAAAGTGGCGCGAACACCTCTACGAGATGGACTACCTGCGCGACGGCATCGGTCTGCGGGCTATGGCCCAGCGTGATCCGCTCATCGAGTATCAGCGCGAGGGTTATGAGCTGTTCAACGCGATGATGGATGCGATCAAGGAAGAGACCGTCGGATTCTTGTTCAACGTCGAGGTTCAGGTGGCTCCCCAGGAGGGTGAGGCCGCCGAGGCTAAGGACAGCCTCGTCGATGCGACGTCATCCTCGGCGGGTGCGTCCATCGCGGCGGCGGTGCGGGCTCCGGCTTCTGCTGCCCCGACCTCGAATGGTCCCGCGATCACCGCAAAGGGCCTCGGGCCCAGCCGTCCCACGGAGTTGGAGTACTCCGCGCCGACCGCGGAGGGTGGCGTGATGCATGAGACCGGATCGATCAACGGTGATGCTGTCGATCCGGATGAGGCGGTCGCGGCTCTCGGCCCTGATGCTTCCCGCGCCGAACGCCGCCGCGCCGCCCGAGCTGCCCGCAAAAAGAATTAGCCCAACGCCGGGTAGAACGTGCCCTACTGGGGCCTGATCTACCCGGAGTCGGGCTACATCGGGGTCAGCGCAGGGCGCAGGCCTGATCCTTGATGCTGGCCGGCACGCCATCGACACCGCCGTTGCAGATGTCGTCCACGCTGACGGGGACCCAGAACGGTCCCTCAGCCTCGAAGACGAATGCGGTGGTCTGCTCGATGTCGTTGGCCTTGGTGATGCCGAACACGATGGCCCAGCCGTCAGCGCAGTCGTAATCCTTGGTGTTGACCAGGTCGATGCCGTTGGCGCTGGCCGCGTCCTCGGTGGCCTTCTCCAGGGCTGCGGTGGTGCACTCGGCTGATCCGCCGCCGATCTCGGACTGGCTCGGGCTGCTGGAACCCCCCGAGTCATCCGACCCGCCGCAGGCGGCGAGAACGAGGGCGGCGGAGGACAGGAGTGCTGCGCTGATGAGCGTGGTCTTGCCACGACGCTGTGAAATCATGGACTGAAAGTACACTACGCCGTGGGGGGATTGTCGCCTGTGGCGTCCTCATCGGTATCCGGTGATGGTGTGGGCTCGGCGGGCTGGTCCGGTGCGGGAGCCACGGGCTTGCCGATCGCCTTCAAGATCGCGGTGACCCGCAGCGAGTTTCCCTTGCTGTTCAGGTGAACACCATCCTCCCAACCGACAGGTTCGCCCCGCTTCTCAGCGTCGCGGAAGGCCTTCGCGAAATTCACGATGGTCAAGTTGGGGTACTGCTTCGCCTTCGCCCTGAGCAGGCGATTCGCAGCGGAGGGAGTGGGGAGCCGATCGTAGGAGTGGGGGCCGAACCACAGATTGACCCAGTAGACCTCGCGGTCGGGTCCGATGGCCTGCATCATCGCGTCGACGCCGCGCCCGAGATCGAGGCCCAGCCACCAGATGTCATTGGTGCCCAGGGACACCACGACGGTGTCCGGCAGTTGCGAGAGTTGCTTGGCGCGCAGGACCTGCTGCAGACCCCAGTCGGTTCCCTTCGCCCCCCAGCACCGCGTGGTCGGCAACCAGCCCTTTCGCGTGGCTCGCTTCTCCAACGTCGTCCGGGAGTTGCGAATGAGGGAGTCCCCGATGACCAGGAGCCGCCGGTATCTGTTGCCCTTACCGGCTTTCGGCCACAGGGGAGTGGAGCAGCCGTCACCGCGCGTGTCGATTGGCCAGGCCGGATCGCGCAGCGGCGCATCGGCTGCGGGCGAGACCACCGGTGACGCAATGGCTTCTGCGGAGGCTGACGCGGAGGCCGGTGGTGCCACGGCGAAGGCGGAGAGACACAGGGCGCTGGCGCTCAGGGCGCCGATGACGGGCACGCCGAGTCGCCGCGAGACTCGCCGAAGTGGCGAGGATGCCTGCGTCATCGAGATCGGCTCCTCCAGGACGTGGGATAGACCCTCGGTCGGGCAGCATAGACCGCTCCTACCCGATGTCGCATGCAGTGAGCAACCATCTCGGCCCGCTGGCCTTCTCCCGACCCACCACCTCCAGCCTCATGGCGAGGGCGCGGCATCGAGGGCCCGATCGCACCACGACGGTCGCCTCGATCACTCCGGGAGCGACGGACTGAACTCGAACGCTCTGAGCCCGTCGCCCCGGTGGTGTGCGATCCCGCCCGGCCGGATGGCGTTGCGCGGCGGCGTGGCGGCGCGCCAGGACGGTGAGGATGTCGCGACTCGCCCAGCGGGTGAGCTGGTGGATCGGGCGTTCCCCGGCGATCACCTCGAACACGGCAGGGCCCAACCTGGCCACCCAGGCGCCCGGATGGGGCAGGCCGTCCCACTCCGCTGCCCCTGTCGACTCCGGATCACGCACCACGCGCAGGTGGCGTGGTGCGGGGGGTTCGGCCGGTGCCCCGCCCGGTAGGGCCCAGTCGAGAGGGAGGACGGTCTGGCGGGTGCGTGGCGGGCAGGTATGCCGAGGTGCAGGAGAGTGCACGACCCGCAGCACCGGGGCGGGCGGGGCGGCGGACGCGGGAATTGAGGACATCGGTGCCTCCGGAACGGTGAGTTAGAGGGCAAATACCTTTATTTGCCTATGTTTACTTATATCTGCATCTCATACCCTGTGGATAGACGGTGTCAACCCGGCAAAACCCGTCTGTGGGTGACAGGGTGCGGGCATGCATGACGAGGGGGGCCAGGCCGGGCGGAGAACTGGCGATCAGCGTGAGCGGACCGAGGCCTTCCTCGTGGGGTTGAGTGCTCAGGCGGCCAGCCTGTCGGCGCTGGAAGATGCGGCGGAGGCCGAGGAACTCGCGCTGGCGGAGATCGCTCGGATCCCGTGGGCTGACCGGGCCCGAGCCCTGGCCGGGACGGGCGTCCGGGTGGAGTTCGAACTTCCCGATAGATCGCGGCTCGAGGGAGCGGTCGAGGCGGTTCTCGCCGATGGGATCGTGCTGGAGGAGTCCAGCGGTGGGTGGGCCGTGTGGGCCGATGCGGTGCGCTCGATCACCGGATTGGGTCCGCGTACGCGTTCCGCGGGTGCAGTCGCGGCGAGGTTGAGTCTGGCGACCGTCCTGCGGGAGTGGGCCCGAGATGGCAGTGCGGTGCGCTGCCTGGGCGAACTAGGCATTCACGAGGGAACGCTGATACGGATCGGTGCCGATCATCTCGATCTCGCCGAACACGACCGGGACGATCCCCGCGGTGTGCGTGCAGAGCGCACCCTCCCGATGTCAGCGGTGTGGGCGATCCGCCGTTGGTGACCGCACTAGCGGAGGGTTAGTCGCTCACCCCGGGTTCATCCGCGAACGGATCTTCCCGCCCGAAGGGATGGGCGCGCACGAAATCTTCAGTCGCCGAGTACATCCTGTCGATGTAGGACTCCAACTCCGATTCCTCGACCCGCCACTGCCCACGCCCGCCAACCTTGATTGCGCGCAGGTCACCGCTGCGTACCAGGGCGTAAGCCTGGGCGGCGGAGATGTTCAGCACCTCCGCGATATCAGCGAGTGTGAGGAATCGGGGCACGGGCCTGATTCTGGCAAAGAAGACCGACATCGCGCAGAGCGACATCCACAGGGTCGCTCGGTTTGAGTTGCATCGATCCGGTCATCCATCGCAGGATCAGCGCGGGGAAGGGGGCACGCCTTCGACCATCGAGCAGTTCTGGAGCAGGCCATGTCCCCACGTTTCACCGCGGTCCTCGACCGCGACCGTTCCACAGGTGCGCCCGTCGTACCGTCGCCGCCGGCTGTTCGCGTTCAACGCCGCTGGTGGCGAGATTCACGGGTGGTTCTCGGCTCGCTCCTGGTCATCGCCTGCATGATCGTGGGGGCGCGGCTGATGACCATGGGTGCCGACACGACCGATGTCTGGCAGGTCGAGCGCGACCTCGCCGCGGGGGCGGCGTTGACATCGGAGGATCTCGTTGCCGTCAGCATCGATTCCTCGCTCGTGGACGCCTACGTCCGCACCAGCGAATTCCCGGACGGTCGCCGGGTCCGGGATCTGGCTGCGGGGGAAATATTGCCCCTGGCCGCGATCGGCTCGGACACATCGACCGATGTGAGATGGGTGAGCGTGCCCCTTGAACCGCTGCACGCTCCGGCGGATCTGGCCGCCGGTGAGCGGGTGGATGTGTGGGCGACGCCGGATGCCAGCCGCAGCCTGGAGATCGTGGCGGAGCCCGAACTGGTTCTCGCGGGTGCACTGGTCTCTGCGATTGATGTCGAGGCACGTGGTTTCGCGGGCGACTATGGCGTCGTGGTCGAGGTTGCCCCGCAGGATGCGCAGTCCGTACTCGCGGCGGTGCGGGGAGGGATGATCGACCTGGTGCGTGTACCGGTCGGAGCCAGGATCGAGGCCACGCCGTGAGCGTCCCGGTGGTGCTCGCCGCACCCGGATTGCCCGGCGAGACCGATCTGGTGGCCGCTCTTGCCCGACCAGGTGCGCAGGTGACCGTCGTACGACGGTGCGTGGACGCCATCGATCTCGTGGGTGCGGCGGCCTCTGGTTGCGCCCATGCCGCGGTCGTGAGCCCGTCCCTTCCCCGACTCGCCCGAGACACGATCGCTCGACTTGCCGATGCACGT
>Ga0075480_10000463_pt1 | contig 23964 bp, 26 predicted proteins | sample DEB08_DNA_7_FD_81590 | JGI IMG/M metagenome (GOLD analysis project Ga0075480, IMG submission 81590) | Aqueous microbial communities from the Delaware River and Bay under freshwater to marine salinity gradient to study organic matter... | ecosystem: Environmental > Aquatic > Marine > Coastal ... | reverse complement strand
TTTGTGATTTTAATATTCTCACCAGGACCTATTATCAAATTCAGGTAATTACCCCCATCTGAAATTGGACTCAAAGTGAAATTTCCACCATAGTTAGGATCCACTAAAATTCCTCTCTCAATTCCAATTAGTTCTAAAGTTGAAGATGTTGGAAGAGCGGGAGTATTACCATTACCATTCCAATTACCACTAGCCATAATTCCCCATACACCAATTCCATTCCAATTACTGGTTGGCAGAGAACTGTGGACATCATACAAGTCAAAAGCCCCCATTTGGTGAAGCATTTCATGGACAATGGTCCCAACTCCAGACTTTGTTGAAGCGATTGTATAATGATTAATAGACCATTTACCAATTTTTACTGGATTATCAAGACCCGACATATGGCTCCAAATTGAACTAGAACCACCACTGATTTCTTGTGGATTTGCAGAATGAAGAATTAACAATCTGTCAACAATTCCATTGTTATCAAAATCCCAAGGAGAAAGGTCTCTTCCCGATAACATATCTTTAACTGCGTTCTCCACCAAATTATCTACGCCTGCTCCATCAGAACCCGAATCTCTACCACTTTCACTGTCTTCGCCCCAGAAATTAATATTATAATTTGATATCCAAACTTCATCTAAGATAGTAGCATTGAGAATTGATTGCTCAGCACTTATTTGCCCGATATATGAGCTAGCGGGGCCTTCAGATTCAAGTATTGACTGAGCTTTATCTAAATCGAAATTATCACCTTGGAAACTTACTGGAATAATAAGCCAATTTTCATTTTCTTGAATGCCAACTAAAATCTCTTCATTGCTTGAATTTTGTGTTTGAATGGTGTTACTGAGCCAATCATCAATAACATCTGAATAAAGATTTGCAATTAACCCGAAAAAAACTACCATGAGGGCAGTAGTAGCACGGGCCTTATTCATATGTAGCGCTAAACTAACTATGATTTGAATACAATGTATTTTTGTTCAAAAATTATTCAAAAATTGGTGTAAGACGAGATATTGAATCTGCTAAAAATACTGTCATCAGTGAAATGATTATTCTTAACCCGTCATATGTTTTAGGTAGCGATAATAATATTAGAGAAAAAGAAATTAGTAAAATACGGATTCTAATACCGGATTCATTATTATTTACCATACCAAAAAAACGAGAGAGAGACAGTATCGAGGTCGTTAAAACACCAATTATAATTATCCATGACACTCCAATTCCTAGGCTAATTATTGACACTGCATCATACCTAGCAGAAATTACATTCTGTCCTGGATTAACCATGCCTATCTGATCGAAATAATTGAGGAAAGTTGGAATCGCAAGAAACCATATTAGGTATAATAGAACAGGTACAATAAAGCCTGTAAAGAAAATTACTGAAGTGAACCATTTTCTCTCCCTAGGATAAAGTCCCGGTAACGCAAATTTTCTCATTTTTAATGAAGAGTAAGGTAATATCATAGTAATAGAAAATATCAGTAATAATGCCCACTTAGTATCAATCCAATCATAAGGGCTGTATATTGCCAATGAAAAATCATTTTTTAATGATAAGTTATCTAGCCAATTAATCAATATGTCATCGATAAAGAAGGATAAAAAAGTTGAAATTATAACTACACCAATAGCACTAAAACGAATTATTTTGTAAAACTCAGAAAAATGTTCTGAGAAACTCATTTGTTCATCAAGATATGACTGCATTTCAAAGTAAATCCTTGACCTTAGGTTTAGCTCTTGCAGCTAAAATAGTACGATAGAAACAGTAAGCAAACCAACCACTGAGTAAGAATGTAAATCCTATTACAAAACTAGTCAAATCTGTAACATTTTGAGCTTCAGGATCGAGAACTGCCCTAGGAGGGAACTCTAAAACAGCATCTTGTGCTAACCATCTAACGGCAATAACAAAAGAAACTACGCTGAAAAATAATTGTCTCAGAGCTTGTGGATAAGCTAACTCAGCAGCCAGGTATTCTGGGCCGTCATCATATTTTCTCTCAAGAATTTCTCTTTGTACGAGTGCGCCAATAATTAATGCAGTTAGGCTGAACCAGTAAAACATACTTCCCTGTTGATAAATTTTCATCGATAGAGCCTCCTGTCTCTGGGCTTCCTTCTCTGCATCAGTTTCCTCTAACAAGAATAAGGAATCGTAATCTCCTACAGAAATAGTTCTTGTAGACAAAGTTGCATCATTATCTCCCTCAGCAATAGTACCGGGTGGACTGATAGAAAATGCAAGAAGATTCCAGTAATCTTCGGTATCAGGGATACCGCCACCATCAACTGAGTTTCCTGCTAACCAGAAGTTAACAGTACCTAGATCTTCTGAAGGTGCAGTCCAGGTAACAATCCAAATTCCATCTGAGTCTGTATCACTGTGAGAAATATCAGCCTCTGTATCAGCAGCAATACGAATTTCTTGATCATCATTCCATGAAAACACACCTATTGAATCTGAAGATAACATAAATCCTGCTTTGGAATTTCCATCCCCTCCTGATAGAGTCAGTGAATCCGCAACCTTGATCGTAAGTTCGTAACTTTCGCCCAATTCGTACATTATTGGAACACTTGTAATCATAACAACTGCTCTCTCAGAAACTGCTCCGTTATTATGACATGAACAACCATATTTGACCGTTGGATCGCCGTCTTGGTTCAAGTACGGAGGACCTCCACTGTTCCCTAATGCAGGGATAGCAGCCATACCAATAATCAAAAGAACGACCAGAACTTTGGAGTTGATACTCGTCATACTGTACACCTATGTTAATTCGAGTGTTGACTAACACATAACCGTTACTTTTCAACGACCTTTGAATTGACGTATTACAACTCCTTAATTGCCGTGTTCAACTCATTCATCATCTTCTTTCCATCACCAAATAACATCATTGTTTTATCTTCATAGAAAAGATCATTGTCAACTCCAGCATATCCTACTGAAAGACTTCTCTTGATAATCACAACTGTTCTTGCTTTATCAGCATCAATTATTGGCATACCTGCCAAAGGTCCCTCATTGCTCCTGGCTGCTGGATTGCAAGTGTCGTTGGCACCGATGACAACTGCCATGTCACATTCTGGAAACTCAGGATTAATATCATCCATTTCAATAAGTTGATCGTATGGAACATTTGCTTCTGCCAGTAAGACATTCATGTGACCCGGCATACGCCCGGCTACAGGATGAATAGCGTATTTGACTTCAGTTTGGAATTTTTCTTGTAGAATATCTGCAAATTCCTTAACCTGATGCTGACACTGGCTAACTGCCATCCCATATCCAGGTACAATAATGACTTTTTGGGCACCATCTGCCATCATGGCAACCTCTTCAGCATCAGAACCAACCTTTGTTCTGGTAAGAGCCTCTTTCTCAGAACCACCAAATGACTTGAATAGAACATCTGGTAAAGTTCTGTTCATGGCTTTACACATAATAAATGTCAGAATCAGTCCTGAAGCCCCTACTAATGAACCTGCAACAATTAGTACACTGTTCCCAATAATAAAACCAGTAAACGCTGCAGCTATCCCTGAAAAAGAATTTAACAAAGAAACAACGACTGGCATATCTGCTCCACCAATTGGTAAAACAATGATTATACCTAAGATACTGGATATGATTATTATCGAAAACAAAATTTCTTGGTCTCTTGGGTCAGAAATGCTTAGATAAATTAATACAAGAACAGCTAATGTCAATAAAATTTTAACATAATTTAACCATGATGGACCCCAAGTAGGTGTTCTGAACCATTTACCCCTTATTTCTATACCACCCTTCAATTTGAACATTGCAAGTATAGAACCTGTGAGTGTCATCCAACCAACCAGAGCTGAAAGCCCAGCAGCAACCATCAAAACTTCTAATTCTAAACCACTGGGCAAAGTTAGAGTTTCATCTTCAATATATTTCCAGGATTCAGAAAGAGCTACAAGTGCTGATGCCGCACCTCCAAATCCATTGAATAAAGCTACAAGTTCGGGCATACCAGTCATTTCAACTTTAATCGCCATGATATAGCCAATAACTGAACCAACAATGATTCCAGAAATAATTAGTTCCCAATGTGCACCACCCATCAGGTACATATCAGTCACAGTGGTTAACACAGCAACTAGCATACCCATGGCACCTAATTGATTCCCAACAGGTGCAGTTCTAGGATGACCTAATTTTTTAAGACCTAATATGAATAGAGACGCAGAAATCAGGTATCCAATCGAGACCCATGAACTAGATATCATATTCAATCACCCTTCCTCTTATTCTTACCGGCAATCATATTCAACATTCGGTTAGTAACTGCAAAACCCCCAATAACATTGATCATTGCAAGAACTATAGCCAAGAATGCCAACAATCCAGAAACAAGAGTATCGCCACCTTCGTAAGCAACGTTTGCTCCAATTAAAGCTCCAACTACGCTAATACCTGATATTGCATTCGCCCCGCTCATTAATGGAGTATGCAGCATTGCTGGAACCTTGGTAATTAACTCGAATCCTAAAAATATAGATAAAACGAATAATGTTATTGAGCCGATTAATAGTTCTGGAGTCATTACATTACACCTCCTAGTTTTGTTTGTTTATCATTTATTTTTCCATCTCTACAAATAAGAACTCCCCCCATACCGGGTACATGGAAGTCTGAACCTTCTGGTGACCCAAATAGAATATCATCATCTTCAGAAATAATTAGCTCACCTTCATTAATTATAGAACTAATAAATGTTGTAAGATTATTAGAATAAAGCATACTTGAAGTAGTTGCTAAGGTCCCTGGTAAGTTAGAAGTGCCAACAATAATTACTCCATTATCTGTGGTATAAATTTCTCCCGGTTTGGTCAACTCACAATTTCCACCAACATCTGCGTTCATATCTACAATTACAGTACCTGGCTTAAACGAGGAAACGGCTGATGCTGGTATCGTAATTGGTGCAGGCCTACCAAAAATTCTAGCGGTTGTAACAATAATATCGCATTCAGAAGCAACTTCACAAACAGTATCATTGACCTTCTTGATAAACTCAGGAGTTAGTGGTTTGGCATAGCCAGACTCATCTTCAAAATCATCCATGCCTTCTACTTCGATAAATCGTCCACCAACCGATTCTATTTGTTCAGCAGCGGATTTCCTTACATCAGATGCGTATACAATTGCTCCCAGTCTTTTAGCAGTTGCAATTGCCTGAAGGCCCGCTACTCCACTACCCATAATCACAACTTTTGCTGGTTTTACAGTTCCAGCTGATGTCGTCATCATGGGTATTCCGCGAGGTACATATGATGCACCGAGAAGTACGGCCTTGTATCCCGCTAAGTTATCTTGACTAGAATTAACATCCATAGATTGAGCACGAGATAGTCTCCTAGGTATCATATCCATAGAAAACAGTGTTACTTTAGAAGAAATACAAGATTGTATTTTTTCTGGATGACGAAAGGGATCTGCAACACAAACCAGATTCATTCCTTCTCGCAGTTGACTAGAATCTAACATTCGAATAGACATGACAATTTCACAAGATAGGGCCTCGTCCCGTGTACATATTGTAGCACCTGCATTCAGATATTCAGAATCTGAATAGTTGGATTTATTACCCGCACCACTCTCAACAAAAATTTCTAAACCTTTTTTCATCAATTTCTTGACGGAACCAGGAACAATAGCAACTCTATTCTCGCCATCAGGTTCTAACAAAACTCCTAACTTCATAATACCACATCTACAAATTCAAGCCTAGGCCCACTATTGTTGATTACAGCGAACGTAATCAGATTATTGAATGAAACGGCTGAATGTCTTCGAATATAGAATTAATTATATTAAAAAATCAGAATAAAATAATATATCCGATACCAAAAACAGCCACATCGCAAATTGCATGGGAAAGCCAACATACCCATATTGAACGATACTTAATGTACAACCATGACCAGATAATTGCAGCAGATATCAGGCCAAAACTAGCCAGAACTGTTTGCCACCAAACAAAACCGAATAGATGTAATGCTATAGCGTGATGAAGAGTAAACATCAGTGCAGAAAATGTTATTCCTGTCATTTCACTATTAAAAATTTCAGCGGACTTGGTTGTGATAAACCATCTAAATACATATTCTTCAAGTAGACTATTTATGAAAATCCAATAAATCATACCTAATATGTACAAATTAAAACTATCAAAACCTCTAGACTGTAATTTCTCAACCATAACTTGACTATCTAAGGTATCTTCAAACAAGAACCATGTTACTAATATGATTATTGACATCAATATTCCAGTAATTAAAGCCATTTTAATACCATTTATTGAAGGAATATTTCTCGATATAGGATTTTTCTCAACTTTAAGATACCAAATCGTTGGTACTAAAAAAATCCATATTTTACATGTTACGAAAAAGATCTGTGAAATTAATTCATCTTCAATGATACCAATACCAAAAATAACAGATATAGACGGTACAAAACCTACTAACAATATTGCAATTAAGGGTTTTTCAGCCAATTTCATACTTCACCCTGTTATTACTTTGGTAAGAACATTCTCCCGTTAACTCGAGTCTAACGTTCACTAAAGGCTAAGGATGTAACACCGACGGACATATATTGAGGAAGTCACATGACAAGAGAATCAAGGAAAATTGCGGTAATTGGTGCTGGTAATGTAGGAGCCACGTGCGCTTTCGTAATGGCTGAAAGAAAATTGGGAGAAATTGTGCTATTAGATATCTATGAAGGATTTGCAAAAGGTAAAGCTCTCGATATGAGTCAAGGAGGACAGGTACTAAATTACGATGGAAATATAACTGGAACATCAAAATATGAGGATATCGCTGGAGCAGATGTTGTAGTCGTGACTTCGGGTTTCCCTAGACAACCGGGTATGAGTCGGGAAGATCTAATAGGGAAAAATGCGGAAATTATTACTCAAGTAGGTACTGGAATCAGAGATTTCGCACCTGATTCAATAGTTATAATGGTTACAAATCCATTGGATTTAATGACTTATCACATGCAAAAAGTTACTGGATTTGATGCAAATAGAGTCATTGGCCAGGCTGGAATTCTCGATTCCGCTAGAATGACTCATTTCGTTTCACAAGCTGTAGGTTGTTCCAACGAGGATGTGCAAGCAATGGTACTTGGAGGACATGGCGATACAATGGTCCCCCTCCCTAGATACACAACAGTTGGAGGCATCCCAATAACTCAGTTACTCGATAGTGATGAAATTGATGCTATCTCAAAAAGAACTGCTAGTGGAGGAGGGGAAATTGTCAAATTATTAGAAAGAGGAAGTGCATTTTATGCTCCTGGAAGCGCAGCAGCAATTATGGCAGAATCCGTCCTAAATGACAGAAAGAGAATGTTACCATGTAGTGCCCTATTGAATGGTGAATATGGTTTAGATGATGTATACATTGGAGTTCCTGTGTTACTTGGGAGAAATGGAGTAGAAAGAATTGTAGAATTAGAATTAGAAAATGATGAATTAGAAAGTCTACAAAGATCTGCAAATTTCTATAAGTCACAATTAAAAGAGATTCTTGGATATTAATAAGAAGGAGAATAAATGAAGGAATATCTATATCTAGAACATGATGGGAAATTATTGCTCGTTGATAACGAGGGGAATGGCCCTAGAAAACCACAAATGGGTAGAGTGAATTGGGAAGGGGATTCACCTCTTATTAGATTACCAACAACAAGTGAAGTAAATCAAATGGGGATAACTTGGGATAAAAAAAGAATTAATCAGATTCATCTTGAGAATATACATGCAAGAGTAATAATTGGAACTCCGAATATTAATTGGCCAGAAAATTGGGCATGGAAAGATTCTGTAATTAGTGATAATGCTGTTGATCCAGTTGTTAGAGAATTAGTTTATCGAACAATTCATCGAGTTGTTTCCAAGGTAATAATAGAGAATAATGAAGGAATGATATTGATGGCTAAAGCAAGTAGAGGTTTTTTTACAGGATGTTGGACTTTACCTGGCGGATTTGTCGATTATGGAGAACATCCAAGACAAGCAGCAATTAGAGAAGCAAAAGAAGAATTGAACATTGATATAGAAATTGCCGACCCTTTAGGAGAGTCAGGAGAAAATATAGATGGAGATAGTGGAGTAATTATCCAACAAAATATTTTTACTAATGAGGGGATAAATTGGTTATCATTTACATACAGAACAAAAGTGAATTTAAGCATTGACAAAATCGAACCTAAGAAAGGAGAAATTGAAGAAGTGAGATGGTTCTCAAGGGAAAACGCTCTTCGTAATTCTGTTAGTTTATTTGATAAAGAAGCAATTTTGTCCCTTAAAGTGTAAATTATTCACATTATAGTGTTCAATGGTGGGCCTGCCTGGATTTGAACCAGAGTCTGTTCGTCCCAAACGAACAAGCATAGACCAGACTAACCCACAGGCCCTGTGAGTAATACACCCGAGAGAACTTCCTGTCAAGAACTTAACTCAACCAATTCCATGTATTTTCATTGACTCTAATTAAGAAACCTTGTACTTCGGCTTGTCCAATCAGAAATTCACTAGATGAATCGACTAGTGCTTCATCAAAAAGTATTTTATCGAGAGATTTTTTAGTTAAATTTCCATCTTTATCTGTAGCTTTTTTTAGTAAATTTAGTCCACCTAAGACATTGTTGTTATTTTCCTTAGCAATACTACTTTGTGATTCTTTTTTCAAAATTTTAGCTATTAATTCTTGGCTAATTTCATCAGGAATATTTGCTAATGAAATAGCCTTAGAGAGTTCCTCAGCATTCTCAAAACTTTTAACATACTTCAAATTACTAACTGAACCACATTTAGTACAGAAATTATTTTTGGATTTTGTTGAACCAAATGAAAATCCACAAGAGCATTTGATGAGATTGTATCTTTGACTCATGACTATGTCAAAATGTGAGAGTACAAGAGTTTTCTGATTATATTTATCACAATAATTCATCAATGAAGATACATGTCGCTATACATGAACAATGCGAGGTTGACAATTTCTTGGCTTGTTTTCGCTATCTTAATTCTGTTATCTGCGAAATTGTTTATTGATTCAGAAGGGGGTTCAATATATTCATGGGCAATATTACTAGTGATTCCAATACCATTATTCTTGATTATTTCTATTTACTCAAATGATTTCAAATCCAAAGATGATAATGAAATTGGCTTAGTAAGTGAAAGCGATGATTTCAAAGAAATTGAGAAAAAAGCAGAAGATCCTCTAGAAATAGGATTTGATATTCCAATCTTATGATCATAAAAGCCTCAAAGTTTCCAAGTTTGCGGGTGCGTAGGTTTGTACTCTAAATTTCTCTCTAAGGCCTTGTCGGAACGCATTACAAGTTTGTGCATCACCATGATGACAAATTATTTTCCTAGGAGTTGGATTCAAAGCAGAGACATAATCCATTAATTGATTCCTATCTGAATGACCACTGAATCCATCAATTTTTCTCATTGAACATCTAACCTCTACCATCAATGTCTGACCTTTATCAATTAACGGTACAGAAGAATGACCATCCCTTAAACGGCTACCAAGCGTTCCTGATGCCTGATATCCAACAAAACACAGTGTATTATTGGGTTCTGGAGCCCAGTGCTTAAAATATTCAACAATTGGTCCGCCGGTCATCATTCCACTAGTCGCTAGAACTATACATGGAGATGGATCAAGAAGTATTGATTCTCGCTGCTGATAGGATTCAACTGTTTTGAACCACTTAGAATGAAACGGATTATGTTCACCACCCTTGAGGAGTTTCTTCCTTAGGTCTCTGTTCAAGAAATTTGGATGACTTGCATGAATTGCAGTAGCCTCTGAAATCATCCCGTCCAACCAAACAGTAACTGGAGATACTTTTCCTGACTTAAACAACTCATCTATAGCAATCATTACTTCTTGAGAACGACCCACTGCGAATACCGGACAGAATATTTTACCACCACGGCCAATTACGTCAATTATCATTTCTTGTAACTCGTGGCTGGCTGCATCTCTAGTAGGTTGTATATCCTGGGGACCGCCATAAGTAGATTCAACTACTAGAGTGTCGACTTTAGGGAATCTGACAGTCGCTGCATCAAATAACCAAGATTTTTCATACTTAATATCTCCAGAAAATAGAATTTTATGTTCATCATTTCCTTCACCGATATTCATGTAAACACTTGACGAGCCTAGAATATGCCCTGCATTTTCCATTGTCATCTTAATATCTGGGGCGATATCTGTTTTTTCGCCCCAATTAACATCTACAACGTGCTTAATGCATTCCTGTATGTCAGCCTTAGAATATGGTGGTTCATTTCCTTCTGCCTGACTAACTTTGACATAATCTATCTGTAATAAAGTCATTAGATCTCTTGTTGGGGGTGTACAGTAAACAGGACCTCTGTATCCATATCTAAACAATACTGGTAACATAGCTATGTGGTCCACATGCGCATGAGTAATGACAATAGCATCTAAATTATCAAGAGGCATTAATTCGGGTGCAGAAAAGAAGGGTTGAACCTCATTTTTATTTGTCGTAGGTTTAGCACCACAATCAACTAAAACTTTAGATTCGTTAGTTGTAATTAGATGCATCGCCCTTCCGACTTCTCTATATGAGCCCAGAGCCGTAATTCGTACCCAAGGTTCGCCTGGACGCTTAGTTCTGTAAATTCTAGTACCGAATTTTCTTAGTAAAGATTTCCTCTCATCTGACATTTCTTTACGATATCGTCTGATATCGTGCTGTGTTCTACTCTCTATTGATGGAGCTCTAACTACTTTGACTAACCAGCCTATTTTATCCCTCAGTGATTGAATATTAGCTCCTTTTGGCCCCACTGCTTCAGAAGGATTATCACACTCTAAAATTACCTCACTAAGAGCTGGATCAAGCCAAACCTTCCTAACTTCTGCCTCAGAAGGAATAATCTCATTGACGGCATCGTGTACTTCTTTCTCATTAGATAGTATATCAGGATGAGGACGTACTACTATACGTCTTTTCACGTGTTTGGCTATTTTCACTGTGAGATTGTCCGTTGAAGTGACGAACCTTTCTGGTTGTTTTGTAATAATGGAAATCGAGCCTGCTTCCAAATCGATTTCATAGTCTATATCTTTAGGGATAATCCCTGTAATTTTCTTTTTTAATTCAGCATAAGACAGTCTCAAAATAACACCTCTTGGCTAACCACGTCACTATCATCACCCCGGAAATCGGAGAAGCGCGTTATGCGACGTGAGTATTAAAGTGAGGAAAGAAGTTCATCGACCTGTTCCACAGAGAGTTGTTGATAACCATTCTCTGCAGTGATAACAGCCAAATCCATTCCATTCCCACTTGCTGCATCTCTTTGAGCAGATGCAAGTAGTGCTTTAGCGGCTACCTTCAGTGCAGATTTTTCATCCATACCTTCTCTAAATTGATCTTCAAGAACCCCATACATGTAAGGAGAGCCTGATCCTGTAGCACAATAAACATCCGGAATTGAGCCACCGGCAGAATCAATACTGTAAACACTAGAACCTGAAGAATCTACTCCAACGATAAGAAGTTGAACATAATGAGGTCTACCAACTAAGATATTTGCTGTCAATGTGGCAGCCCCTTTTACAGTCATTGCATTTCCTTCTTTAAGTTCATACAACTTCAATTCAGCAGCCAGTGTTCTGGAAAGTGATTGAGCATGTCCTACTAGTCCAGCTGTGGTCAAAGCGACGCTATTGGAGATTTGGAATAATTTCTTAACACTCTTATTGGCAATAAAATGGCCCATTGTAGCTCTATGATCTGCTCCTACTACAACTCCGCCATCAAAGGTAATTCCAATTGTGCTTGTACCAGTTTTTACTGCATCAGTTGTCGCGTGCATTCTATCACCGCCGTAAGGGGAAGTCCCCTCAGCACTTGATACTAATATGAGCTCCCTTATCAATGCGACGGAAAAGAATCATGAAAAATATTCGAAAGAGAAGAATATTTATCATTCGATAATATTTCAATGGTATAAATCAAGTATTATCACTGCAGCGGAAGAATGTGATAAAACAAGACTCGGAGGAGCCTAAGTGGATAGAGATGCCTAGTTTACCTAATAATGCTGGTGGATTAATAGATGCTGAACAAGACTATCATGATCTTGGTGAAAGATACCCTCAAGCACCGGTTCCAGTATATTCTGAGGGAACAATTGTTCATCGTGCGAGTTTAGAAGATATTACTGGCATCCCTACAATAATGAATTGGGTTGCCGATGGAGACATTGTTATCGTTGAAATGAGTTCAATAATCTCCCGTGAAATTGAGCTACAGACCGCAGTCACAAAATTACAAAAATTCATAGAAGATGACATCAAAGGTTCAGTCTTAAGCTTGGGACATAATCGTCTATTACTTCTTCCTTCTGAGTATGGTTCGAGTAACATGGAATTAAGTTCAAATTGAGGTGTAATTTTGGAAAGTAAAGTAGAACAGCCCTGTCCTATATGTTTCTCTGATGAGGGGTTAACTATGATAGCGCATACATCTGAAATTCCTTATTTTGGTGAACATACACAATTAACCATTTTATGCCCATCTTGTGGCTGGAAACATACTGATTTCATCCCTGCTGAAGGAAAGAAGCCAGGTGCATTTAGTTTAGAGATCGAAGGCATAGAAATGTTGTCTGTAAGAATAATTAGGTCTTCATCATGCACCATAAAAATTGAAGAGTTAGGGTTGGAAGTGGAGCCGGGTGGGGCTACTACAGGTTATGTCTCAAATATCGAGGGGGTCTTAAATAGATTTCAAGGAGCAGTTGAAATGATGTATAGACAGGCAAAAACCTCCAATGAGAAAGAAACTATCGGGAAATGTGAGGCTTTATTAGAGAAAATAAATTTAGTAAAAAATGGAAATCTGATGGTTGAAATTACACTTCTTGATCCAATGGGACATAGTCAAATTTTACATGAGAATGCGGTATCTAGGGAATTAACAGAAAGAGAATTGGAGGAACTAGAAGTTGGACCCAGCATTCCAATATTTAGCCCTGAAGAGGTCAAATGATTACTTGGAGTCGTTAGACAAAAAATCTTCAATTCTATCAGACCATTGATTCCTTTTCTCGGATAATTCAGTTAACCATTCTGCTGCTTTATCTATACAAATTTGTTTTATTTCTCCTGCCAATAACCTTCCCGATTCGTAATCACTACCTATGGATTCAAGTTCTCTATCATTTTCTTCAAAGAAATATTGTAAGTATTGATAAGCTACATCTTTTGATAGATCTCCTCCCAATCTGCGGTGCTCTTCTATAGTCGCCTGACCGCCACTGAATGCTCGTCTAACTTTCTTTGACATTTCTTCTATAGAATCATGCATAAAGATGGTGGTTTCAGGCTTAGAAGATGACATTTTATCTCCTGTCATACCTACCACAAAGCGATGATATGTCGAGCATGGGGGCATTAATCCCATCCCACCTAAACTTCTTTCCAATGATAGTAATGATAACTGAATTCTAGCTTTATCTTCCAGAGTAGCACCAGGAATTTCTATCGTTCCATGTTTAGGATTAGACAAAATATCTGCAAAACCTAATTTTAACAATGAAGATTTTAACTTATCGAATAATTGATTTCTAACATCACGATTAACCCCTCCGTTATCAGATATTCCAAATATTTTCTTATTCTCCTCTTGCACAGATAAGGCAACTGTAAGGCCTCCACTCTTTCGGGTCTTAACATTGAACCAGTTGGTTTTACCGACTAATCCCCTAGTTAGGCGAATATGGGGGTCTTGGTCAACCCCAACTGGGACTACAATTGGCCTCAATCCTCCATATTCTTCTAACTGAGGATGTACAATATCTCCAGCTTGTACTAATGGAGCTTGAACATGGGCTAGATTTGTTTCACCAGAAAAGCCGTATATACTCTCAAATTCTGAAATATTTGTTTTTTGTCCTAATGTAAATCCTAGTCTCTGGACAACAGGCCTCATACTCTGAAAGTAGACATTGGTTTTATCGGGATCAAGACCCATTGCGGCATAATTATTTACATATTCAGAAAGAGCTATTTTTCTACCTTCTTTCAACGATACATTTCTAGTTGCAAGAGCTTCTAAATCAGCTACTGTAACTGTTACATCTCCGCCTTGATCTTGAAACCATTTGACCTGATTAATCACCATACTATGGCCAAGGTGCATTTTACCACTAGGCATTAATCCCGTTAAAACTCCGAACTTTTCCCCTCGATTAACTCGTTCAAGAACAGTGTCTAGGTCACGGTGAGCAAAGATAATTCCTCTTCGATGTAAAAGATTAGGGTTAGGAATTCTGGAAATTTCTATATCACTAAGTCCAAAATTATTCCTTATTCTCTCATAGTCAGTGGACTGTTGAGATGACCAAGGGTCTATCCGAGAGCCACTTTCCATAGACGGTCGTACGTAAACTCCTCAATCAAGGCTACGCATAAAACATTAGAAATAAGCTCATCTTCCACACTAATCGTGGTTTACAGGAGTTAGATGAAATGACAATAATACATTGCTTAGGTTCAGGTTTAGTAGGTTCTTTTGTCATTAAAAAATTATCAGAAGAAAATATTGAAATCAATGTCGTTGATATAGAAGAAAATAAAGAATTTGAAAACTTAGATTCTGTTAATGTACATTTAATGGACGCATTAGAATATTGCAAAAATACATCTAGTGAAAATGAAATATTTGTTAACATGTTACCAGGGAGTCTTGGATTTAAGGCTACGGAAATACTAATCTCAAGAGGGAAATGTGTAGTTGATTTGAGTTTTAGTGAAGTCACTCCGAATTCGTATAACGACAAGGCCATAAAATATGGTGCTAAGGTACTTTGGGATGTAGGAATAGCACCCGGATTTTCTAATATGCTAGTTGCATATGCCTCAAGATTTGGAGAAGGGATATCTAAAGTAGAAATCAGAGTAGGAGGCAATCCTACAGAGAAGGACGAGAAATGGTCCTATATGGCTCCATTTTCACCTAAGGATGTTATTGCGGAATATACTAGACCAGCAAGGATAATTGAATCAGGTAAGTTGGTTACTAAACCAGCATTGACAGATATTCACAAAATTAATGTCAGTCAAGTAGGTTTCATGGAGGCATTTCTAACCGATGGACTTAGAAGTCTTCTAGAAACAATTTCTGCAGATGAAATGGCAGAATATACCGTGAGATGGCCGGGGCACATTCAGAGATTCATAGATGAAAGAGAGGCAAATACCTTAGACTACAAACAACTGTTAAATGATTGGAAATTTGATCAAAGTCGTAATGAATTCACTTGGATGGAGGTCAAAGTTGATTGTAACAATGGAGAGAAAATGATTTGGAATATTTTCGATAAAGGTAGAGATGGTGATTCATCCATGGCTAGAACTACTGGACTTGTAACTGCATCTTGTGTTAAACAATGGATTAATGACCCTAATTTCATACAAATCGGTGTACATCCTCCAGAAAGTCTACCAAATTATGCAATTGCAAATGTCGCACAGATGCTTAAAGACGAGGGAGTAGATATTGACGGCCCCGCAATAATATTATAATTCTCCAATCGATTTATCTTGGGCGACTAAATACCTGATTGTTAAAGGAGTTGCAATTAATACAGCAATCGCAATAACCGGTAAACGCCAATCCATTTCCAAAGCTGCAGGTCTCTCTATAAGCCAAGTAAATTTAAGTGGAGAGGAATAAAAATCAGAGGCCCATTCATGAAGATTCTTTACATGATGCCCGACTACGGTTACACTATGATGAAGTTGATTAAATGTTTTCAGTGGATTATGAGTGAATGAGAGATTTTCCTCAAAATTGATTATGACTTGATTCCCTGGAGAAATCGAGAGAATTATCCCTTCATCAACCACTCTCCATCCCTCTCGTAAAGACTTAGAATTATTTTGTAACTCTGGAAATTGTTCTCCATTGTCGTATCTAACATCCAAAACAGAAGTTTTCGAATTAATGATTATACTTCCGGGAACTTTCCAAAGATAGTTCGCAGAATCACTTAATCCCAAAGTAATGGTAGAATCAGTTGAGTTAACAGAAATTCTTGAACTTGATAAATTATGATTATACCATTCGCCCCAAGTTGTATACCATACATCTTGATTTTCCAACAACTCAATTGCAGGCTTATCTTCCCTAACTTTGAGATCGAATATTCTTGCTTCCCAGTAAATTGAGATAAGACTGTCTCTTTCAGCAGATTCTAATAAACTAATATTGGCCATATTTTTTTCTAAACTACCACCATTTCTTTGAATAATGAAAAAATCATCAGTATTGGTTTTCAAATTATCGCCAAGAATCAAAAATCCGGAACTTAATAATGAAGAAATTGTATCGTTGGATATATAATCAGGAACACCAAAAGAAATAGCCTCTGCCCCCCACCTTGATGAATTAGTATGTCCCAATAGGTAATCTTTACAAGATTTGATTACAGAATTATCATCATTTATGCCAACTCCCTCATAACCATGACAGGCGAATTCATCACCATGCTCGAGTCTCTCAGGCCCTATAAGATTCCACAACCAGTTATCATCATCCCAATCAGCAACTACTGTTGGAGTTAGTAGCGGAGTTACGAAAATTAGGAGCAGGAAAACACCTGTGGGGCGCACTCTCATGGCATTCCGTGTTAGAAATATAAGATTAAACCTTGTAATGTATGTAGAAAGCAATAAGTCCAATCTACATTCCCGTATGACATGGATGATATCAGATAAAAGCCTAGAAATGATTTCTAGTGAGGTAGGTTTGGAAGGAGGGAAATCGAATTTTAAAACTCCTTGGATGTATAAATTTTTACTATTTATATTACCAGTACCATTTAGAGCAATTACTAATGTCCATTACAAAAGATTAGACAGAATACCTCTTGAATCGCCAGTCATATTTGTCGCTAATCATACATCACATGTAGACCCTTTTTTGAAAATTATTGCTGCGAAAAGACCGATTCTTTACCTAGCCAAAAAGGAACACTTTGAGTCACACGCTACGAAGGCGCTCATGGAAAGTACAGGGCAAATTAGTACAGCAAGGGAAACTGGCTCTACAGACGCATTAGAAAGAGCAGTAGATGTTTTACAATCCGGATGTTCAATGGGAATTTTTCCTGAAGGAACTAGGTCAAGAAAAACAAATGCGCCATTTTTACAAGAAGGGAAAACTGGAGCTGCTAGATTAGCAGCAAGGTTTCCAAAAATTCCAATCGTTCCTATTTCAATAAATGGAGCACGTGATTTCATGAAACCCGGTAGCTTGATCATTAAACCTTGGAAAAGAATTGATGTGTACATAGGCGAACCAATTACATTTTCAGAATGGATTTCAGATATTTCGGGTGGTAATTATAATGATTCGGACATTGAAAAAATTCTATCGAAAAATGAGAATGAAAGAAGGGAAGAGATGAAGAAAATATTTAGAAAATTTACGGATCAAATTATCGAAACATTACGACTTAATGGAGCTCCTTGAGTGAATAATAGAGAGTATCATTCAAAGACTGCCACACTAACCGCCATTATCAACATGGAGCAGTATCTAGATTTCCTTAGACGAATCCTCGACGAAGGAGGAAGCAAAGAGGACAGGACAGGGACAGGGACTAAGTCGGTTTTTGGTCATCAAATGCGATTTGACTTGTCAGATGGATTTCCTGCTGTGACAACAAAGAAAATTCACTGGCCGAGTGTTATACATGAATTGTTATGGATGATTTCTGGAGAGACTAATGTTCGTTACTTACAAGAAAATAAAGTTAGAATTTGGAATGAATGGGCAGATGAAAATGGTGATCTTGGACCAGTTTATGGGAAACAATGGAGGAAATGGGTTTCTAATGAAGGAGAAGTAATTGACCAAATCAATGGTGCTATTAATTTGATTAAAAACAATCCTGAATCAAGGAGAATTATTGTTTCAGCTTGGAATGTAGGGGAATTAGAAAAAATGGCTTTAATGCCGTGTCATGCATTTTTCCAGTTCTACGTCCGTGATGGTAAATTATCATGCCAGTTATATCAAAGAAGTGCAGATGCATTTTTAGGCGTTCCGTTTAATATTTCATCATACAGTTTACTAACATGTATGATAGCACAAATTTGTGATTTAGAACCAGGAGAATTTATCTGGACTGGAGGCGACTGTCATTTATACAGCAATCATTTAGATCAAGCAAAACTTCAAGTTTCTAGAAAACCAATGAAATTACCAAAATTAATATTGAATTCTAATATCACGAATATTGATGACTTCAAAGCGGAAGACATTCAAATTTTGGGATATGAACATCATCCCCATATTTCTGCACCAATTTCAGTTTAGGCGATTTAGATGAAAATAATGATGATTGTAGCAATGGATGAAGAAGAAATAATTGGAGATAATGAAAAACTCCCATGGAAATTATCTAGTGATTTAAAGAGGTTCAAACAATTGACGATTGCAGATGGTTTCAATGCTGTTGTAATGGGTAGAAAAACTTGGGATTCATTGCCTGAGAAATTCAGACCACTTCCAGAACGACTGAATATCGTGATGTCAAAAGATACTAGTTGGTTCGACCAAGGGGCAGAAGTGGCTTTGTATCCAGGACGAGCCATAGAAATTGCCTATGCCAATGGGTGTGATGAATGTTGGATTATCGGAGGTTCTCAAATTTATGAGTTATTTCTGGAACATGTTGAAGAAATTCATTTGACTAGGGTATACACAAAAAATAGTGGAAACATTAAATTCCCAACTGTAGACTGGTCAAACTGGCAAAAAGAAATTATTGAAGAAGTATCAATTGACGAAAATAATGAATATAATAGCACATATTCAATATGGAGAAGGGAATAAAGAACTAATATAGTCTTTACATAACTTTGAAGTATACATTCGGTAACGATTTATTATGAGAACTGACCATTTACCGTTCCCGATGCCGGAAAGGAAACATTCTCTAAACCAGAATTGGAAAGGTCTTACTTTTATGCATTGGGAAGTGGATCCGAATATACTCAGGAAACATATTCCTAATGATTTAGAAATAGAACTTTTTCAAGGCAAAGCATATATCGGTACAATTCCATTTAAGATGGAAAATGTAAGGCCTAGGTTCCTTCCATCAGTCTCATTTATATCTAATTTCCCCGAATTTAACATTAGGACTTATGTCAAGAAAAATAGCAAAAGTGGAGTTTTTTTCCTAACTCTCGATGCTCAAAGTCATGTAACTTGTATTTATGCCCCATTCGCATACAGTCTACCTTACAGATACGCGAAATGCGATTTTGAAAAAAATGATGAAGGAGGATATAATTGGTATTCTAAAAGGAAAAAAAATGGCGTGTCATTGAAAGGTAAATCCATTTCAAAGGGACCTATTCTGCAAGCCGAAAAAAATAGTCTTGAAGAATTTCTATTCGAACGTTATTGCTTATATGTTCATCATAAAGGTAAAACATGTAGAGCATATACTTACCACGAACCATGGAAGTACAGAATTGGTGAAGCTGAAATTATAGAAAATACACTTACTGAGTCTTATGATTTACAGATTAATGACATTTTCAATCCAGATCTTGTTCATGTTAGTGAAGGGGTAGAAGTTTTAACTTGGAATATTGAATCTACGGAGGAAGAATCATGAATTCTGCTTCATTAATTCTTGATGGGGATTGCGGCCTCTGTAATAAATTGGCAATATTCTTGAGTCCTAGATTAAATGAAGATAGTAAACTATTGTTCTTAACAAATGAAAGTGATGAAGGGATAGCAATGATAAGTATATTATCTCAAAAAAAACAAGATGCCGATACTGTTTATTTAATTAAAAATAATAAAAGTTACATTAGATCAGCAGCAGCAATCAGGTGTCTTCTATTTATGAAATGGCGATATAAGATCTTATTTCCTTTTTTATGGATTGTACCTCTTCCAATCAGAGATTTAGCATATATCGTAATCTCAAAAAATAGACACAAAATCTTCGCAAAGCCTGAAATTTGTGTCATTCCTACACTGAATCAGGATTATTAATCGAATTTCCAAGTTATATGCTCAGAACTTGGTAATCGATAAAGATCAGATTCAGGCCATGAAAATAGTTGTGACAAAAATATAATCGATGATTGATTTGCTAAGTCTGTTGAAATACTGATATCTAGTAAACCATCACAACCACGGACTGCACATCCTATAGGTGCAAAGGCATAGTGACCTGAATTATTAAAAATTCCAAAATTAACTAATGAATCACCAAGAGCAAGTGAAGTGTTGGTCACTTCAGATATAACTGTTGTATCATCCTCTAGTCCCGTTAAAATTAGTGTAGGAATTGTCACATTGGAAATACCTGAATCAAGAACCGTTCCATTCCATGGAGATAATAAAATCGCGGCATTAACTCTATTATCAATGAAATTAATAACTTCTTCATCTAGGTTATTTTCTGAAATATAGTCCAAAGCATTACAATGAATTGGATTTTCAAGATTACATCCGTTAATCAAGTCATTAACGTAAATATTAGCTCCAGAAACCATCATGGAGGCGAACCCCCCTGTTGATTGACCAATTACCGTATATCCTCTATCTACATCCACACATTCATTGAAATCACCATTTTCTGTATTCTGAACGACTAACCAATCAAAACTATCGCTCAAATCAACAGGCATGTTTAACAAAATTTCTCCAAGTTTGTTCGGATCTGCATCGAGAAGTGTGCCAAACTTATGATCTGGGGCTATTGAAATATATCCGTGTGTTGCCAAATGCTCCATCAAGAATGCTGACCCCCATCTGATACTGGGAAAACCATGGCTATAGACAGTTACAGGTCTTTTTTCAGAACAATCTGGAGAAGAATCATCTAATGCGAAACCAGGTAAAACATTATTATAAATCACTTTATCTCCGACATTATCACTAGTCGGATACCAAATTTGTGCAGTTACCTCATAACCTCTAGAAGATGTAAAAACTACATCCATTGTTCCTGATTTGAAATATCCATCTTCAAGTAGAGAAGTCACAGGAGAAAGATCGAATGGGTCAACTGAATCATTCCATCCATCCCCATCATCATCGTTATCTACACCGTTTGGCACCCCATCCAAATCAGTATCCCATTTTTCATTGGGATCATATGGATAATAGTCTTCAGAATTATCAATTCCATCACCGTCAATATCTGGATCAGAATTGTCGCCTAGTCCGTCCCCATCTAAGTCCGTGTTTTCATTAGAATCTAATGGATGAGAATCATTTTCGTCTAAAAAGCCATCATTATCATCATCTATATCACATAAATCACCTACTTTATCACCATCGAAATCGAGTTGTGCAGGGTTAATAATATCTGGACAGTTATCCACCTTGTCAGAAATTCCGTCGGAATCAATATCAGATTCACTAATACATCCAACTAAAGAACTCGAGAAAAGTAAAATAGAAATAAGAAAATTTACACTGGCCTTCATCGTTCCAATCTGAACATGTCAGTTGATAAGTGTATGTTTATTCGTTTTTATATTCAGTTACACGAATTCCTAACTTTGTTTGTATGGCTGGTCTTTCCATAATCTTGTCCATTTTCATACAAAATTGTTCGTATAGGTCAATATTAAGCGCCAATGAGTGTCCCAAAATTAGTATTAGAAGATCAGCTAATTCTTCTGCTGCCTCCTTAATTGGCTTTCCTTTAGTCACTGCAGCGGCGAATTCTCCTAATTCTTCTACTGTAAGTGCAATACGATATCCCATATCATGGCCTCTATTCTTAGGGTTATCAAAATCAAATTTGGAATGGAAGGATGCGACCTTATGCATCATCAAATTCCATGAATTATCTTTAAACTTTGGATTCTCAATACTCATCCAGTCATCTACGCTAAGTGGTTTCATAAACAGACTCAAAGAATATGAGACATCAACATTTTCCAAAAGAAATCTCTAGAACTTCAAAGATAAGCCTTCGATACAACTCAGGACTTTCTTTCTCATTGACGATGCCATAGCATCTACTTCGTTATGATCGATTTCTGCATTAGGATCACCGGGGGTTCTTCCTGCAGCCCAGTTAGAAGAACAAGCTAAAGCCACATGAGGGGTTTTTGTTTCAGAAACTAAACGTTGTTCAGGACCTAGGGTCATTCCAACAACATCGGCACCTAATCTAACTAAAGCATTGATTTCTGACGGTGTTTCAAACTGAGGACCTATGCATTGAGCTATTGTTAGATTTTTAATGACACGATTTTGGAAATTACCGAGTATTTCATAGCAACAATCTACTGCCTTGCTGTCAAAAATACTAGTTCTATCGGAATGATGTATATAATCATCATAAAATGTCCATGGAATTTGGGTTAAATCAATTATATCCTTTGAAATTCCAATATCTCCGGGAGGAAAATCCTCTCTCATTGTACCTACAGAGTTAACACTCAAAATAATGTCTGGATTACAACTTGATATTGCAAAGATATTTGCCCTGTGTTCAATCATGTGAGGTGGTGTTCGATTTCCTGAAGTGGGATGATGTCTATCTAAAATGAAGAAACGATGTTCATTTTTCTCTACAACAAATAATGGAACTTCACCCCAATCGGTTTGAATTCTTAGTTCTGTAGTGGTACAATCTTTATTTCTTCTAAAATCGTTTATCAGTTCACTCATACCTGTGCCACAAATAACAGCGACTCGAGCCATATCTTTCCCTTGATAGGAGATAAGGTTTCTTGTTATTAACAATCACTCATTCAGTCTGTCAATTAAATCAGCCTTTTTACCAGAAACAGGCTTTCCAGCCGCCTTCAATAGTTCCTTTAACTCACTGACCGTTAACGACGAATGATCTACTTCATCATTTTCTGATTCTAAAGTGCTGGATTCGGATTCTTCTTCGGAGTCTGTTTCTACCTCATCGATTTCTTCACTGACTGGTTCCAATGATTTTTCTTCCATTTCTTCTTTCTCTTGAGCATGGATTTCGTCGAGAGTTGGTCCTTCTTCGATCAACACACCAGATTGAATTAATTGTGTGCGACGTATGACTACTGTTCTAACTGGCTGAATTTTTGAAACCGCCTCTTTGATTTTATTTTCAAGAGTCCCATCTAGAGTAGCCGTTTGCAACTTAAACCAGGTTGATGTTGCTCCCGTTGTGAGTATTATGTCTCTAGCAATTGCACGCATTTGTTGTTTCTGACTAGATTTAACTCTGGCTCTTGAAATCATTAACGGTTTGAAGCGAACATAATATCCATCTTCAGTAACTACGTCTATTGTATCATCAATTTTCCCTCTATCTCTTCTAACCTGCCTACGAACATGGTCTTTGAGAAGTTCATGACCTACAAACTCTGTAATTGCATCATTACCTAGAACATCTGTTACTTTGAAAACAACTTTTACATGCATCTTTGAGAAGTCTCCATCTAACTCATTTTGAATTATTTCATAATTTCTTCCGATTAATTGAGAAGAATCTTCGGCTAGAGTTTCTCCAATCACTCTGAACGACCAAGGGGTTCTAGGTGCCCTGATAGTGTACCAGCGCTTAGCCTTCCATTTGTCTCTCTGTTTACGTGCCGCTGCTCTTGCTGATGCTCCCTTTGCCATTTGTAACGACTCCGTCTTTATCGGGGGCTGCCCCGTTTGCGAGCCGTGCGACTTTCATGCAGTATATGAACGAGACGCTATAACCATTCTTCGGAAAACAGGTGTTGCGTGATGTTGAATACTGAAATGTCTTGGGGTATTCATGGGTTTGCATAGTGTATCATGGAGCGTCAATGTAAGTGCAATAGACCAAATGAAATTAATCGAAGACTCATTGAAATGGA
>Ga0075480_10000460_pt1 | contig 24018 bp, 20 predicted proteins | sample DEB08_DNA_7_FD_81590 | JGI IMG/M metagenome (GOLD analysis project Ga0075480, IMG submission 81590) | Aqueous microbial communities from the Delaware River and Bay under freshwater to marine salinity gradient to study organic matter... | ecosystem: Environmental > Aquatic > Marine > Coastal ... | reverse complement strand
CTTGCAGGATCTTGATGGCTGGCACGATGGCCACCCCCGAGAGAAGCACCCCTGCTGGCGCTTCGAACCACCACCAAAGCAAAACGGGCACCAGCGCAGCGACAACGATGTTGACGGCATATAGATGCAGACCAAAGCGCCGGCCGAAACGCACAATGAGCGTGCGCTTGCCCGATTCAATGTCCTGTAGGCGATCCCGCAAATTGTTGACCAACAGGATATTGACGCACAGCAGTCCGGGTGCCACGCCGGCCAGCCATACCCAGGATGGCCATGCCAGCGTTTGGACGAAGACCGTACCGGCAACGGCAACGGGACCGAAGAAGATGAAAACGAAGAGGTCGGCAATACCCAGATAGGCCAAGGAATAGCGCCCCCCCGTGTAGGCCAGTCCGAATATGATAGAGGCCACACCGATAGCTACGATCGGCAGCCCTCCGCGGAGCATGAGATACACGCCGCTGAGCACGGCCAGGGCAAACGTGACAGCCGTGGCCCTGCGCATGGCGGCGGCCGTTATCAGCCCCTCGGACACCATGCGCCTCGGACCCAAACGGTCCTCGCGATCGGCGCCTTTCTCATGGTCAGCTACGTCATTGTGGAAGTTGGTGGCCACCTGGATCAGGAGCGCCCCAACCAACGCCAGTGTTGCCGAAAGTGGGTGGAACCACCCACTTCCAACAGCGATACCAATACCAAGCAGGACAGGACTCACAGCCGCCCACAACGTCTTGGGGCGGGCCGCTTCTACCCATATGGCGAGCGTATCTGCCACGTCAAGGGCGGTACGGGAATTTCGAGAAGTCCGGTTTACGCTTTTCGTTGAATGCGTTGCGCCCCTCCTGTCCTTCCTCGGACATGTAGAAGAGTAGGGTTGCGTTGCCGGCCAGCTCCTGAAGACCCGCCTGCCCGTCACAATCTGCGTTGAGTCCTGCTTTCAGACACCGGATGGCCATCTGGGAATTGGCCAGTATTTCCCGGCACCACTGGACTGTTTCCTCTTCCAGACGCTCAAGCGGCACAACCGTGTTCACCAAGCCCATTTTCTCAGCTGCCTCCGCATCGTAGGGGCGGCACAGATACCAGATCTCGCGGGCTTTTTTCTGACCCACGATACGAGCCAGGTACGAGGCGCCGTAGCCCCCGTCGAACGAGCCAACCTTGGGTCCGGTCTGCATGAAGCGAGCGTTTTCGGCGGCAATCGTCAAATCGCACATGACATGCAGCACATGCCCACCGCCGACTGCCCACCCGGCCACCATGGCGATGACCGGCTTGGGACACGTGCGGATCTCGCGTTGAAAATCCAGCACATTGAGCCGCATGACGCCACTACCCTGCTCCTTGTAGCCAGCATCGCCTCGAATACTCTGGTCACCACCCGAGCAGAAGGCAAGCGGTCCTTCGCCCGTCAGAATGATGACCCCGATCTCGTGATCATCACGCGCTTCCTGGAGGGCTTGGCGCATTTCCGTGACCGTCAGTGGACGAAAGGCGTTGCGGACCTCCGGGCGATTGATCGTGATCTTGGCCATGCCCTCGGCCTTTTCGAAGCGGATGTCGGTGAAGTCGCCAGCGCTCTGCCAGTCGGCAGCCGGTTTGATAGCTTGCATTCCCTTGGGGTGATGATTCCAGGCAAAGACAGGTTTACTGCGTCAGAAAGGACTGCAGGACGGCAAGATACGCCTCGGGTTGCTCCCGGTGAACGATGTGCCCCGCGCCCGACACGCTCTCATGGACTGTTGGACCGGACTGTGCGGCGAGCCGTTCCCCAATCGTCCGATAGCGCTCGTCCATTTCACCCGAAACAAATAAAATCGGGTGCGAAGCACGGGAGAGGTATTCCCAGAATGAGCACTGCCGTCCAAGGCTCAGACATTCCAGCATGCGGGCCATCGTTTCCGGATCCCGCCCCGTTTTTTGCATGATGAGCTCTTGGCGGAGGGCATCAGGAAGTGACCCAAATACAGGCTGATCGTACCAGGAGTGCAAGATGGCAGGCCATTCCCCTCGAATCCGTTCTGCCCAAGCCGCATCATGAACACATCGGGCCTGGCGTTCATCGGCACTGCGCAGACCCGGGTGCGCGGATTCCAGGATCAAGCGATCAACAGAGGCGGGACGTAAACGCGCCATGTGCATGGCAATCCTGCCACCAAGCGAATATCCAAGGAGATGAAACCGGGATACGCCCATGGCACCGAGGGTCTGAAGCAGCTGAGCTGCTATCTCATCATGACACGAGGAGAGGCCAATGGCACATTCCTTCGGCTCAGGAAGCGGAAGGGCAACGACGGGCTGATCAAGCATGGTATCCAGGCCCTTGAAGGTACTCGGCGACCCCATGAACCCATGCAGGGCAACAAGTGGCAGACGGCTCATGGCATACGAACCGGCTTCGGGGGGCCCTCCCCGTCATGGGCGCAGGGGAAATCCTTCTCCACCAGGATTCGAAGCGTGGGCCTCCCGGTATGGTCAGCCGTGGCTGGCACCTCGAAATCAAATCCGACGACCTCGGAATCAGGCCATCCGCGCAACCAATGCAACGGTATGCCTACGCACAAGCCATTCTGGCTGACGGCTGATGCCTCCGCCTCAACGATGGGCTCAAGCCGCACGGTCATCAGGGCCGGTTCGAGCGACAAGGACAAGGCGATGGCTTTCCCGGCCGCCAGGGCTTGGACTTCCTTCTTTTCCAGACGGAAGCGGACCATGGCATCGGACAGGCGAACTTTCATGATGCAGCCTCCGTGTGGGTCAAGCGTCCCGGTGCGTGCGCATGTGAAGCGCATGCAGCAACCGGCGCTGCTCTGTCAGATTCGCTGACCGATCCGTAGTGACTTCGATCAACACAGGGGTCTCTCCTTCGAAGGCTCTGTCCAAGGCCGACCTGAACTCCTGGAGGGTTCCCGGTTGCTCATACCCCATGGAAAACTGACGGGCAGCAGCGGCAAAATGCTGGCCGTGGGGCGTGCCGAACCACGGCTCAAAAAGGTCGGTGTGGTCGCGAATGGGCAGATATGAGAAGATCCCTCCACCATCGTTGTTGATGACGACTACGACACCGGCCCGATCGGCACACAGTGCCAACGAGGTCAGATCGTGCTGGAGGGCCAGGTCGCCGATGAGGACAACCGGGCGACGCCCGCTGCCATCGGCAAATCCAGCCGCCGTAGCCAGCGTGCCGTCGATACCACTGGCACCCCGATTGGCGCTGACGGGTACGGCATGGCCATCCATGGCCGCAAATTGATCCGCGTGCCGCACCGAATTGGACGAAGCCACAACGAAAGCGCATGTTGCGGGAATGCGACGCGTCAGTTCGAAGGCCGTACGCTGCTCCGTGAGTGTTTCACCCAGGTCCTCTTCGAGCCATGCCTTCACGGCTTGACGGACAGGATTCCACGACGAAAGCCATGGGGAGCCATCTGAGCCAGGATGTCCGTTGGAGTGCGCTGCCAGATCCTTCAGGACGGCAACCGCATCCCACTCGAGGCGCCACCCGCCGCGGTGCTGCGGATCAATACGCTGCAGACGATGATCCACCACAATGCGCTCGGCTCCCGGAGCCCATTCCTGCAGCCGACGACTGACGGGCGTAGCGCCGAAGTGCAGGATCAGATCCGGCTCCAGATGACCCTGCGCGTCTCCATACAGGAGTGCGTCCATGGATGGGAGCAACAGATCATCTCCCATACCCAATCGAAGTTGCGAACCGATATCGGCTACGCCAACAGCTCCGTACCGCGTCAGGAAAGCGCACGCGGCCTCACGGATCTCCTGCGCCTCTCCGCGCAGCCGACCAAAAACGGCACATGGACGGGAGGCAGCCATGATCCGATCGGCTATGGCCTCTAGCGCGGCATCGTCGCAGGAAAGCGACTGCAGGGAGCGACAGAACGGCTGCGAGCCGGAGACCCAACGATTCCAGGAGGCATCATCGCTCAACACGTCCTCACCCATCCACCAATCGTGACGTGGTGGCACATCCGCCGGTTCCGGAACCAGCGGTTTGCGGTACATGCAATTCAGATGCACCGGGCCGGTTCGAGCACGCCATACGGCCTCATCCACCGTTGAAAGCAGCCACCCGGGTGGGATATCGTCGGAAGGCGTGGGAATATCCAGAAACCAGCGTACGTGGGATCCAAACAGATGGTCCTGCCGGATGGTCTGGTTGGCATCCGTGTCCCGGAGTTCGGGTGGGCGATCGGCCGTGAGGAGCAGCATCGGCACTGCCTCCAGGGAGGCCTCGACAATGGCCGGAAATCCGTTGGCCAGAGCCGTTCCAGACGTCGTGATCCAGGCCGCCGGCCGGCCGGTTGCCCTGGCATATCCAAGGGCAGAGAAGGCCGTAGCACGTTCGTCCACATGCATGAAGAGCCGCACCGAGGGATGACGGGCAGCCGCCATGACCAGCGGCGTCGATCGGGACCCGGGCGCTGCATAAAAGGTCGTGACGCCCTGTCGGACGCACTCCTCGACCAGCAGGGAGGCCCACCGCAGATTGTTATGTGCGGTCATTGACGGCAAGACCCAATATGCGCGTGAAGTCGGTGATTTTTTGCTCGATCTCCAGCCACTCATCTCCGGGATCGGACCCTTCCACCAGCCCCGCACCAGAGAACAGTGAGAGCGCATCGCCTCGAAGAACCCCGCATCGGAGGGCCACTGCAAATTCAGCCGAGTCCCGACCGACCCATCCGATTGGGCCGGCATACCAGCCACGATCGAACCCCTCCAAGGTGGCAATCACTTCCCGTGCAATGGGTCCAGGCGCTCCGCCAACAGCTGGGGTGGGATGCAGTTGCTCCAGTAGATCAAAATCCGTGATGCCTGGCTGAAGTGTCCCGGAAATACGGGATACGAGGTGGCGACCAGCGGCCAGTTTCATTTCAGAAGCTACCTCGTCCACATTCACGTCATCGCAAACCGATCGGAGTGTCCGGCGGATGGCGTCCCGAACGTAGGCATGCTCCCGTTGATCCTTTTCACTGGCCAGGAGGCTGGTCCGGTAGGCCTCATCTGAATCCGACGTAGCTCCCCGCGGACGGGTACCCGCCACAGCTTCCGAAAACACTTCCCGCCCTCGGCGGAAAAAAAGTCGCTCGGGGGTAGCACCCAGAAAAACCCCCTCACCAGAGTCAAAGAGAAAATGAAAGCAGCTGGGCGTGGCATCCTGCAATACCCGGAGCAGGGCTACCGCTTCGGGTACCCTGGAGAAATTGAAATCCACCCGACGTGCCAAAACCACCTTCTGAAGCACGTCCCGCTCGAAGGCATCAAGTGCCCATGAGACCTGCCCCTTCCAGCCCTCGAAACCCGGATGGTCTGTTCGGGCATTGGGAACCGACATGGGTTCCCAGGAAACGGGGTCATCGAAGGGTAGTGCCGAAATCTGTTCGGAAATAACGTCCTGAAGATCCAGATCCTCTGGCAGCACCAGATTGCAACAGAAACTGGTTTTGCCCCTGCGCTGGAAGAGCTCGAATCGGGGCAGGACAAACTGCCACGCCGGAAATCCAAACCACGCCTCCTCAGGCACACGATCCAGATCAAAGCGAAGACCGCCATAAAGGCGAACGTCGGCACCCGGGCGCGAGAGAAACGTCTCGATTTCTTTCCCTATCTCGCTGAACTCAGGGCGGGAATCACCCGAAATCATGCGCGCGACACCGCAGGAGGCAATCCGCTCATCGGCATGACGACCTCGCCAGTACATCTTGCCTGGACCCTCTTGCGAAGCCAGCCAGCGGAAGACGTCCGTGGCGGCCACCGGAATTTCGACACGAATGAGACGTTCCTCTCCCGGCTCGGCGTCCCTCAGGTGCCGCTGCACGGCGGTCGTAAGCCGCTGCCGAACTTCGCTGCCAGAGGAGGCAACGTGTACACTATGGGGCGAGGGGACCTGGATGGCGCTGGGGATTACGTACGCGGTTTCCGTCCGTGGTTCATGATCTCAAGGATGCGGCGCTGCATTACATCCGTTCCACCAACGGCGTAGCCATGCTTGAGTGCCGCCCTGACCATGAGATTCCTGAGAATCGCATCCTGTGCCGGCAGGGAGGACAACGGCCGGCGAAGGAAGGCAACGACGCCCGAGAAGAGCCTTTCAGGAAGCTGCCACCGAAAGATGATGAATCCGGATAATCCGGCCATGACAACCGGGAAATCATCTTGAACCGCTGAGGTGCTCAGCAGAAGCACGTATAGAAGACCCTGAAGAACAGGATGGGATGCCCACCGAACCGGTTTGATCAGCGAGATGAACACGGTTGATGGGGACACGACGGCCGCGAAGAACCAGGTGGCTGAGGCCATCCATAGGGCATGCCAGACGGAAATGAGCGGCAACAGGCTGATCAAGGTAATCAGACCGACGGCCGTGGGGAGATGATACCAGACAGTGGACATGGCCAGAAGGGCATCCATGCCGTAACGGTCCAAAACCTCTGGCGCAAAAGCACGGGCATCCGCGTGCGTGGTATGGAAATGTCCGCCCTCCACTGTCACGATCCCGGTCGGTGTCTCAGCCCAATATGACGGCCTCCTCGGGTCAGTCATCTTCTCGAACGTCGTAATATCGCAGGCTCTCGGGCTCGAAACGTGGGCCGCGGACCTCCAGCCCGTCGGGCAAGTGGAGCATGGGAAAAACCCGACCCTGAGTGTCCCGGAGAATGTCCGCATAGGGCACGAAAGCGTAGAAGTTTTCGGCTTCCATGACCCTGTCGTACTGGGACACCGGGACCTGATAAACGACCTCAACCATGGCAGGCTCGAAGGTGACCGCCACACCCACAGGCAAGCCGGTCGCCCGCACGGAGACGAGACGACGGGCTTCCGTGAAAGCTTGGATATCCGCTTTTACGGTAACCTCCGAAATATCCATCATGAGAAGGGGCGCCAGCGAATCGGACAGGGCAACCGGTGCATGGAGCGAATCCCGCATGGCCCCCAGATTGCGCTGTTTGGTAGGCCAAGCCTCCACGGATTCAACAATGGATCGCGCGCCGGAGATGGATACGGAGTCGGGCGTGGCCGTTACCCGTCCTATCATCCTGTACCCTGGTTCAAAAGCCATGTCCACGCGCGGCTCGACCGGGACCCTCCGGACAATCCGATCCTCGACATCCAGTGTCAGCAATCGGGGCGTTATGGTCTGGATGGAGACATTCTTGATGATCTCGGGAGCTGTCAAAGCGAGATCAACCTGCGGTCCCGTTATATCGATGGGCACTGTGGGCGGATTGTAGTAGAGCCGGAGAATCTGGATGCCCTCTCCCTCCAGCTGGATGCGGACCTGGCTTGGCGGCACATCAGCCAGCGCCTGATCCGAGGGCAGATTGACGACTCTCGTGGGGAACTCGAGAACCTGGATATACTCTTCCTGCATACTGAAGGCGAACCACAACACGCACGCTGCAAGGATACACAGGGTGATGACGGCGCCCTTACGCTCCTGAGGATCCTCCTCGCTCCGACGAGACGGAACAGGGGAAAACAGGTTCTGAATTCGGGTGATGATGGGCTGGCTCATGACGGCAGGATGTCCGCAGGGCTGCCGGGAGGCTCCGCAGCAGGACTACCTGCTACGCAGCGCATCGAGCAACTGTTGCCGATTGGCACGGGCAATCTCACGGCCCTGGATGGAAAGACCCTCCTGTCCGCGAGCAAAAGACCGTAACTCCCGCACTGTCATGGATTCCAGGTCCTTGCCGGCACCTGTCGAGTCCTGTGCCTGCGGCGCATCCACTTCCAATATGGGATGGATCTCTGCCGCTGGCCGGGGAATGACGTGCGTGGAGACAACGGCACCTATTCTCTCCGCGGCGGCCCGCCCGGCATCGACGGACGACTGCACGGCTGCCGTTTCGCCCTCTACCAACACCGTTACCAGTCCGGCGTCAGCCTTTTCCATTCCCAGAAGTGTGACCCGTGAGGCCTTGACCATGGCATCAGCCGCTTCAACGGCCGCAACCAACCCGCGGGTTTCCACCATTCCCAAGGCATCATGACCGGATGTCGGGCTGGATGGAGACATGGGTTTTTCGGGGAAGATTCAGGGCGGGATTCGCGCCTCGGAAGCCGCACGAACAGCAGGCCAATCGGACCGGAGGTTACTCGGGCAGTATGCCCTCTACGTCGGAGTGCGGGCGTGGGATGACGTGAACCGAAACCAGTTCACCAACACGCTCGGCAGCAGCCGCACCGGCATCCGTGGCTGCCTTGACCGCACCCACATCGCCCCGGACCATGACGGTAACATATCCGCCGCCAATTTTTTCTTTACCCATGAGATGGACGCGCGCGGCCTTGACCATGGCGTCCGCCGCTTCGATGGCACCCACGAGACCGCGGGTCTCAACCATTCCGAGAGCAATTCCGTAATCGTCTGACATGTCGGGTATCCGTTGGTTTGGAAGGCGTCCCTCGCGTCGGGAGCACGCGGATCGGACGTCGGAATATAGGTGGTGCTCCGTACGTTTGTCAAAGATTCTTCACGCGGTGCAGCCTGTCATGAGTATACTTCGTAGGATGTATCCCAAAACCATGTTGTCTGCCAACGCATCACGCCATGTTCAAAGCTGCTCTCATTGCCGGTGCTCGACCCAACTTCATCAAGATTGCTGCACTCGAGTACGCATTCCGTCAGTCGGGTCGGTTCGAGAATCTCCTGATCCACACGGGACAGCACTATGATGCCAAGATGAGCGACATCTTCTTTCGGCAGCTGGGCATGCCCGAGCCGGATATGTACCTCGGGGTAGGATCCGGCAGTCATGCCAGCCAGACGGCGCGGGTCATGACGGAAATCGAGCCGGTGTTCCAGGAGCACAAGCCGGATGTCGTCCTCGTCGTCGGCGATGTCAATTCGACCGTGGCTACAGCGCTCACCGCCAAGAAGCTGCACATCCCGCTGGTCCACGTCGAGGCAGGTCTTCGTTCGTTCGACCGGTCCATGCCGGAAGAGATCAACCGTATGGCGACGGATGCGATCTCCGACTGGCTTTACGTGTCTGAGCCCTCCGGGGAAAAGCACCTGTTGGCTGAGGGACAACCCAGGGACCGGATCGTGTTTGCGGGCAATGTGATGATCGACTCCCTGCGCCGGTTCGAGGATCAGGCGCGGGCCACCGCAGAGCACGAAAAACGTGGCCTGACCGCGGGTGGATACTTCCTGATCACGGCCCATCGCCCGGCCATGGTGGATGTCCCCGATCGATTGGCCATCTTTGCCGATGCACTGATCCGGCTGGCGGATCAAGCTCCCGTCATTTTCCCGATCCATCCGCGCACGGCCGCACGGCTCGAATCGCTCCCCATCGGAAAGCAGCTCATGGCCCACGATCATATCCACCTGACCGAGCCGATCGGCTACCTCGAGTTCATGTGCCTGATGATGCATGCAGGACTCGTGGTGACGGACAGCGGCGGCATACAGGAGGAGACCACAGCGCTGCTGCAACCCTGTGTGACAGTTCGCCCGAACACGGAGCGGCCGGTTACGGTTGATGAGGGCACGAACATCCTGATGGAGCTGGATGCAGCGGCCATTGCGGAGGCAGGTCGACAGGCACTCGCTGGCGAGTGGAAAGAAGGACGGATCCCGGAGAAGTGGGATGGCCACGCTTCGGAACGCATTGCGGCCCACCTGGCCGATCATCTCTAGGCGCCGTTCAGGCCAAAAGCTCCGCGTACATCCGGACGAGCCTATCCGCGGTTGCTTCCCAATTCCATCGTTGGCGGACGGCTTCCCGACCGTGGGCGCTCATTTCGGAGCGCGCCTGTGGATCGTCCAGGATGGCGCACACGGAGGCGGCAAGCGCTTCCGGCCGGCCCGACGGGTAGACCTTGCCGCAGGATTCCGCAGTCACGATGCGCTCCAGCGGCCGGCAGTCCGACACCACGCATGGCAGCCCGGCATGCATGTAATGGAAGAGCTTGTGCGGAATGGTATGGTCGGTGTGGACGGTCTTGCGATGCGGAATGAGTCCGATGTCGGCAGCCTCCATGTAGCCACGCACGGCCGCCTGATCCTTCCATCCGAGAAAACGTACCGCATGTTCGATACCAAGCGATGCCGTGAGCGCTTCGAGTTCGGTCCGGACAGCACCATCTCCGACCAGCACCAGAACCGCCTCGGGATACGCATCCAGAATGCGCGGCATGGCGCGGATGGGATCCTTCAGACCTCGATGACGATCCATGCCTCCGGTGTAGAGCAGCAACGGGTGGCCTTCCGGCATGTCGTCCGGGATGGACGATGACCACGACTCGAACACGGAGCGTTGTATCGTATTGGGTACCGTCACGATGTGGTTGTCAGGTAGCCCGGTATGTGCCAATTGGCCACGCATGCGCTCGGCCATTTCGTCGATGACAACAACCAGGCGGTCGACCGTAGCAGACCACCCGGTTTCGAGCTGCTGCCACCTGTCCAGGTTGACGACCCACTTACCGGGGGCCGTCGTACTCCACTTGTAGTGGCGGAGCGCTTCCACCCAGTTTTCGTGCATGTCCCCGACGACCGGGACCCCGAGACGGCCTCCTGCGCGAAGCGCTGCTCCGAACAGATACAGGTCGTGGGCATGCAGCGCAGCAACAGGGTGCTGATGGTGCAGCCTTCTGACCGCACGACTCACGATCCAGTCCATCAACGGCACGGTGGCCGCCAGCCCCCGGGCCTTGTTGCGGATCTGTCGGGGAACGCGGACGCGCTGCACGTGGATGTGTCGGTCCAGATCGGAAGAAGGACAGCTGTCGGGGTCGATGGCCAGAATGGTGACATCGTAACCGGCCGAGGCCAGGGTACGCGCTTCGTTCTCCACCCTCAGGTCAGGCGGAAACGCATGATCCAGCAGCATGCAGATATGCGGCCGGGACGTCATCATGCGTTCTTGAGCGTATCGGCGATCATGCCGGAGGCGGTGCCCTCGGGCGCTTCCCCGAAGGCCGGTGGTTCGCCCTGTGGATGGGTATGCACCGCGTCGAGGATGGCCTTCGGGGAAGCGCCCACGAGGACGTTCCATCCCCCCTCCAGCGTCTCGGTCCACTCGGTTTCGCCCCGCATCGTAATGCAGGGCTTGCCCAGCCACACGGTCTCCTTCTGCAAGCCCCCCGAATCGGTGAGCACACTACGGCTGTTGGAAATAAGCGTCAGCATGGCCAGATAGGATACGGGCGGCAGGATCTGGATGGAGGGCGAAAGGTCCATGGAAGCCACTTTCTGACGGGTGCGGGGATGCAGGGGAAGAAGCACGGGGCTGTCCAGCTTCCCGAGCGTGTCGAAAATGGCCGCAAGGCGTCCGGGGTCGTCGGTATTCTCAGCGCGGTGGACCGTGGCCAGGTGGTAGGCACCCGGCTCCAGATCCGTCAGGGATGAAAGCGGTCGTTGCTCGGCGGCACGCTGCGCGAAAAAGCGGGTGGCATCCAGCATGACATCGCCATTCATGATCACACCTTCGGTCATGCCCTCGGCGGCCAGATGGTCCACGGCGGTCTGCGTCGGGCAGAACAGCCAGTCCGAGAGCCGATCCGTCACGATCCGATTGATTTCCTCGGGCATGGCACGATTGAACGAGCGTAGCCCTGCTTCCACATGGACCAATGGTATGGATGCCTTGGCTGCCACCATGGCCGCAGCCACCGTACTGTTCGTATCGCCGTAGACCATGATCATATCAGGGCGCTCGGACTCCTCAACGAGGCGCTCCAAGCCCGTCATCATGGCGCCTGTCTGCAGGGCGTGCGATCCGGATCCCACTTCCAGATTATGGGCGGGGGCGGGAATCCCCAGTTCGCCAAAAAAGACATCGCTCATGTCCGCATCGTAGTGCTGCCCGGTGTGTACAAGCACCTCATGGATGCCCGCCTCCTTGAGGGCATGGGATACCACGGCGGCTTTGATGAACTGCGGGCGAGCGCCAACGATGGTCAGAATGGTCATGGGTTCAGACGATCAGACCGCTAGGCCATGTTTGATGTGATTCCTGAAAGCAGCTCGGCCAGCGCGTGTGCCTGACCCTGCCGTGAATAGGGTTGCAACCCGTCGGAGGGGGCGCCGCCAACGGGCGTATTTGCTTGCCATGCTGCGTAATGCCGATCCAACTCGGCCCGGAGTCCCTCGGTATCGGTGTAATCCAACAGCGTTCCGGCCGCACTTTCTTTCAGCAGACCATCCGCTTCCCCGCCCGGCTCGCCGAAGGCAAGGACGGGTCGACCCGAGGCAATGTATTCGTAGATTTTTCCGGTCACGATGCCCGCTGAGCCCATAACCCGGTTGATGGGCAACAGCAGCAGCGACGACCTTTTCATCCATGCCACCGCGGCCGCATGCGGAACGTAGGGTATGTGATGCACACGATCCGGGCCTGACGAGCGGAGTGCTTCCGACATCACAGTCGGATCTACATTCCCCACGAACACGAGCCGCAGCCGCGGCCAGCGTTCGCTCGCGTCGGGCGAGGACAGGACCTTCCATAATGGCTCGGGGTCGCGGGCAGGTGACAGGTTACCCGTGTGGACCATGAGGAAATCCTCTTTCCATGCGTCCATCCATCCCGTCGGTACGTCAGGTGCTGACTGCATGTCATCGGGATCAAATCCGTTGCGGATGACCGAAAACGGGGCTCCCACCGCTTGCGACATGTGATGCGCCAGATCCTCGGTCACGGCCACGCGGACATCGGCTTCGCGCAAGATGCGGTTGCGGGTTCTTTCGTCCCGGCGACGGGCCCATCGCCCGGTGGGCAACATATGCTGATAGGCCGGGTCCGGCCAGGCATCCCTGAGGTCGGCAATCCACGGGAGGCCTGTTTCCCGGGCCAACTGGACGCCTGCAAGATGGGCCGAGTGGGGCGGGCCGGTCGACACGATGGCGTCGAAGCCCGGATCGGCCGCCAGCCGTCGACCGGCCCGCACCGCGTGGCGCACCCAGCCCACCCGGGCATCCGGCAGGAACAGGTTGGCCCGGACCCACCGCGCAAACCGCTCTTTCCAGGATGCATGATCGGCTCCGAGGAAGCCGACGCCCACAACGTCCGATTTCTTCTTCCCCATCATCCGGGCATACATCGTGTACGGATCCCACGAGCGGGTCCGCTCGACGAGTGTGCCTTTCGGGACATCGGACAGCATGGCCGGATCCAGGTCAGGGTAGGCGGCATGATCCGGATGCACGGTCAGCACCAGCGGCTCCCATCCGGCCTCGGGGAGGTACTTGACCATCTTGAGGCCACGCTGCACGCCGGAGCCGCCGGAAGGGGGGAAATAGTATGTGATTAAAAGAACCCGCTTCACGGGACCTCCTGCAGGATGTCCGGGCTCAGGTGCCGACGGATGAAGTGGTAGAGTCCTCCGATGGACTGTTGCTCTCGTTGCGCCGGCGCCATGCCAGCACTCCAAACAACAGCAGTAGACCATACGTCAGGCCTGTGCCGGTAGCCGTAATCCAGAAACTGCGCTGATACGACGCAGGCTTGAATGTCATCCGTACCTCGTGCGTCCCGGCGGGCACGACCACGCCCCGCAGGAGATGGTTGACCTGATGGATGGCAACGGGTTGCCCGTCGACCGTGGCCTGCCAGCCCGGCGGATAGTAGACCTCGCTCACGACCAGGAGCCGTGCGCGGTCGGTGTGTACGTTGAAGGTCATATCCTCCGCCGTGTACGATACCGTCTCCACCCATGTCGAATCGGAAGGTCCGGTCAGGGCGGCGGTATCCAGAGCCGCGGTATCGGTCACCAGTGCCGTCGATGCCGGATCGAATGCAGGGTCATTGATCGCCGCCCAGACGGCCTCGTGTCCCGGCAGCACCGCCACCGAGTCCACCAGCCAAGCTCGTCCTGGCCGATCCTGGTTCCGGTACACACTCTGCCCCGTTTCCTCGTCTTGGAAAACGGGGGCAAACCCTGGAAGCCCACCGGCAGCCACCAGGTACCCGACATCCATCATGTCGAGGGCTGCGCCGTTGACGCCCTGTGATCCACCGAAAAGAAGGTGATCCAGGAAGTCCTGATAAAGACGCAGCTTGGCACCGGAGTAGCCACCAAGCGACTCGTGGAAAAACGAGGGGCGCGCATTCTGGACGGGATGCTGCCCGAACTCCAGCGAAAGGACCCGGAAAGCCCCTTCACCCCCGTGACGCTCGCGCTCAGCCACCAGATAGCGGTCAAATCCGAACTCCCGTACTGATTCGGAGGGGTCGGATGCCGGTGACAGGGCCTCTTCGTTGATGTGTCGACGGGCCACGCCGGTCAGGTCCACCACGACGATGACCAAAACGAGAATGCCGACCAGCCAATACGGCAGTCGACGCTGGACAAGCAGATAGATCAGGGTGCCCAGCAAGACGATCACGAACAGCGAGCGGAAAGCATCTTTGGAAAACACGTCAATCCGCTGGGCCGTGATCTCCGCCAACTGCTCATCCACAAACTGCTGCACCCGTGGGTCAGCCATTGAGACCCCGGGATTCGAGCGTTCGATCTGCGTCTCGATCTGGGTGCGTTCCCCCGGCTTCTCGAACGAAAAGAGCGTGGTGCCCATCACATTCAAGATCACGAGCAGGATACCGAAGCCCAGAACCAACCGGAAAACAGGGCGGGCCAGCAATGAGGCGCGCTGCTCGGCCGCGTGCCTTAGGGACGCCATACCGCGGGCCGCCATGAGAGCCGCCAGCAGGGCCGACATGGACAACCACGTCTCGGGTACGCGGAACGCGTCGAACAAAGGAAAAAAAGAAAACATCGGCCGGTTCAGGAGGGCCAGATTCTCGCCAAGGGCAAACAGGATGGTGGCCAGGAAGGCGATGGAAAGGGAAAGCGTGGCCCGATCCCGCACGTTCCAGAAGGCCAGGGCCATGAGGATGATGGTGATCATCCCGAAGTAGTGGGGGCCGCCCGTGAACGTTTTCGCTCCCCAGTAGGTGGGGCTCGCGCCCCCGAAGGCATCTGCTACCAGAAGCGTCATGAGCTCGCCAACGCCCTGACTCCAAGCCATGGCATACTCCCAGCCCATCCCACCTGCTCCCCCACCAGAGGCCGAACCGCGGATGGTATAAGGGGTGATTTCAGCGTGGGACATATAGGGTTGGGCCACCATCATCAATCCCAGCACTGAGCCGAGGGCCAGCATGCCCGTTCCCCTGAAGAAAGCAGCGCGATCTCCGGATCGAAAGGCGTGGACGGCTTCGACCAGCCACCAGATACCGGCCGCCATGGTTACGTAGTAGGTAATCTGCACGTGACCGGCCCGGAGGTTGACGGCCAGGGCAATGGCAAACAGCAGGGCTGACACCAGCGTCCGTCGGTCCATGGCATGGATGAAGGCCAGAAGCATCCACGGCGCCCATGCGAGGGCGATGTACTTCGAGTTGTGTCCGGCTGCCAGAATGACCGGGATGTACGTGGTGAACCCGTAAGCCACGGCGGCCACGGCTGCAGAGAGGCTCTCCTTGGTCACGCGGAAAGCCAACAGGTAGGTACCGATCAGGAGTAGCCACATATGGGAGGTGGGCCAGATCAGGAGCCTGAGCTCCCGCATGATCACATCAACTTGCGGTACACTCAGCTCAGGCGAAATCATGTAACCCGGCATGCCGGCAAATACGCGACCCGCCCAGAGGGCTACGCTGCCCGTCTCCTCTTCCATCTCCAGCATGGACTCGGCCATGGCCCGCCACTGCACGGTATCCGTGGCAATGAGTTGCCCATCGGAAAAATGAATGGGGGCGAAGAACGCGACAGCCAGCAGCATCAGAAGCCCGATCATGACGGCGTGACGGCGCACCATGGATTGCGCATCCCAGAATCCAAACCATTCAGGAGCGGGTGTGGAGGGTTCAGCTCTGCGCTGACGGGAGGACTTCTTCTGACTCACGAATTCTTCCGTTTGGCTGGGATGGAGGAGGGATGGCGGGTGTTGAGGAGGGGTGGACGATGTCTCGATTGGGCGTGGATGGCGGCTCGGCCAGGCGTGTAGATTGGGCGTGGACAGGATCGTCTTGAGCTTCGGAAATTCCCGGAGTAGCCCGACGTCCCGGAAGCACGACTGCGCCCGCACCGATGGCAACGGACACGGCGTCAAACTACGGAACCCGATTATCTCCTGTTGGCAAGTGCTTCTGCATGGCTTCGCGGACATGCTCGACCAGCAACGGAATATCCTTTCGGGTATACCCTGTCAGATCGATAGGCGTGCCAAAGCACACTTCGAGGACACCCGGGCGTGCCATTTTGGTCTTCTCGTTGAACAGATGGTGGGCATTTACAATGGTCACGGGGACAACAGGCACCTGTGCTTCAATGGCCAAGAGGAATGCTCCCCGCTTGAATGCACCCAGATCCGATCCGTAGGACCGGGAGCCTTCTGGAAAAATGGCCACGGAAAGTCCATTTCGGATCCGCTGACCCGCTTCTTTCATGGTTTCGATGCTCCGCTTGGGATGGGATCGGTCAATGAAAACCGAGGGCGAACACCGAATGGCATGGCCCAGAAACGGTACCCGGGCCAACTCGGCCTTGGCCACCCAACCAAAAGGGACCGGGATGGACGAGCCTACAGCCGGAATATCCAGCGCTACTTGGTGATTGATGGCAAAAACCACAGGAGCGACCGTTTCAAGAGGGACCTCGAACGACGCACGGATCCGAATGCCCACGCCGGTGGCCATACCAATGCCCCATACCTTGGACCAGAAATTGAACGCTGAGGCTCTGGGAAACAGCAGGTAGGTGATGACGGTGCCGGTACCACACACGACAGTAACCACCGTGGCCCAGCAGACGGCCCATGCAAAGAATATGCGCTGCAGCACGCGAGCCACTTCAGTGGGTGATTGGTTTCTGGATCAGAAAGTAAGGTTACCGGTTTCCGCTCATCCAGAAAATTGCACAACTCGGCGCCATTTTGAAACCAGATGACGCTGTCATTTTGTGCTTTCCCCAGCCTGGGCGTCACCTTGGGCTCCCTACTTCCGCCCGCACGTAACGTTTCCAATGTAAACGGGCCATGCTACGACTTTCATTTCTGCTTTTGCTCTCAGCGGCTGCTTGGGACGTCACGCCAAGCATGGCGCAGCTCCGGGGCACTATCCACGTCGGCGTTACCGGATCCACGTTCCGGGGTGGCGCACTTCAGGATGCCTCACCCATCTACAGGCTGACAGGCGGTGCGGGCATACGATATGTCTATCCCAGCGGTCTCGAATTGGAAAGCGGCCTCGACTACGCAGTGAAGGGCGCCTCGTTGAAAGGCACGTTCGAAGATATTCCCATCACCGGGACATCAGAAATCACCTACCTGAGTGTGCCCTTCCTGATCGGATATCGCTGGGATGCCATCGGGCGAATGCGTCCCCGCCTGGTGGCAGGTCCGTCCCTGGGCTACAAAACGGACGCCCGCATCAGCTATAAGGCCGTCGGTAGCGATCTGGAACAGTCAACGACCGATGATGGCATTGGGCAACGGGATCTGGGATGGATTGTGGGGGTGGATGTCGACATGCCATTGGGCGGAGAAGTGCTGTTTTCTGGCATTCGCCTGACACTTGGTCAGTCCAATGCCCGTACGGTAAAGCCAGACGTCCTGAACACGACAGTAGCCTGGGTCGCAGGAATCGTGTTCTGACAAAGCACGTGTGGCTAATCGAAAGGGATACCGCGCTCGCGGAGGCACAGGACCATCAGGGGATGATCGCCATGATCTCTCGCGCCAGACGGATGGCTTCGGTCGTGGCGCGGTTCAAGGCATCCGTCTGCTGCATGCTGGAACGCATGCGCCAAGACCCGAATCCCAACGCTGCCTGGGCCTCAAACGGTGCATAGGCTCGGAAACGGACGATGTGGGGGGCATGGGCTTGATCATCCGCTATGCCATTGAGCAACCTTGGCCAATCGCAGGTGGCATCTGCCTGCATCGTCACAACGATGATCCGGGAGATGCGGGAGCGATCCCACGGCGCATTGCGCAGGAACTGTTCAGGTCCCAAGCACCCGTCCCGCGTGCCGCTGAGCAGAGAAAACATGGTGGATTCGGGGTACAGGGACCACCGGTTCTGATAGGATGCCATTCGGCGCATGACCGATAAAACGGCAGCAGCGGGCAGGGTCAGATCGCCCCCGTCCGTCCAACTTTCTGCGCCCTGCAGTCCTGCACCATCAACGGGAGCCACTATGAGCGTCAGGGAATCCCTCCGCACAGGGTCAGCACCAGGTAGCATCCCGACGATATGCATCGGCGCTGTGGAAACATACGCTTCCACTTCGGCGACCATGCGCCACGTGGACTCCGAACCCATATCTATCCGTATGTCCTCTGACCACTGAATCCAATCCAGAACGGGCAGAGTGGGGACGGTTCCAGACACGTCCAGAGGCTGAGGCGCACCTGTCACCAGAAAATCGTTTCCCTGACGAACCACCGTGGTGTCTTCGCCTATGACCTGTACCGACAGATCCGTGGCTCGCCGCAGCCTGGCGGCGTACTGCATACGGTATTCGTCCACAAGGACAGGCTGCAGTCCACTTTCGCCCATGCGTGCGGACAGATAGGCCGCCGCCCGGAAAAAGCCGCGGGTAGCCGTCTGTCGCCCCTCCACTTCGGGCCCATCCAGATAAGCAATATCGATGCGAGCCTGGTTTTCCCATTCGCCATCATCGGCCATGTCAGGGATCTGCAGGACAGTAGGGGGCGCTGGCGCACAGGCCCCAAAGAGCATCAAGAGCCCCGCGAAGCAAAAGGAAGCCAAGGCTGAAAGGCGTATATGAAACCTGTAACGCAACATGGGAGGAAGATAGGTTATCTCCCTCCCATGCGTGGCGGAATGCATACGGCTCAGCGGGTACTGCCTAGTCTTCCCGCTTGGTCTCAAGTCCTGCTTCCATGGTGTCGGCAGCCCGCTGATCGAATCGTTCCAGCGTGCGTGTCAGCTCATCCCGCTGACTCTGAAGCAGGTTGCTCGGCAGTTGCTTGGCCATGCGCTCCCGGATCGGATCCACAAGATTGGCCTCGAGTGAAATGATGAGCTCCTTCTGCGTCATGGATCGCTGCGTCCGGCCGAAGACGTAGCGAAGACCAAAGAACCATTTCGGCAGGTTCTTCAGAAACGGCACGCCCCGACGTGAATAGGACTCCTCGGTGCTGAAGAGACCACCGATGACCGTCTGCTCGCCATCAAGCAGCAGGAGCTGCGTATTGGCCAAACTGCGATCAATCGTGGGACCCTCGGCGGAGGGCCTGCTTCCTGATTTCTCGACCCTGACCTGCAGATGCAGAAACTCCGCAATCGGGGCGCCCAGCGTATCTGCCATCGGCTGCCGGATGAGCGTCGGGGTAACCTCGATGATGATACCGGTCTTGAAATACTGCGTGGAAATGTTACCGAAGGTATCCCGGATCTGCACGGGAACGTCAGAACCGATCTGAATGTCCCCCTTGGCCCCACTCTGCACGGTTACCGAAGGGTTGGCGATGGTTTCTCCCACGCCATTGTTTTCCGCCAGGCGGAACAGCGTTCCGAGGCTGCTGAAGCGGATCTCTTCGGGAGCCACGATGGCATCGGGCAGGCCTGCAAACAGCTCTTTTGCATTGATTTGAAAGTTGATCTGGTCCTGAGACTGGGAATTGCCTCCTTGCTGCGAGCTTCCGCCCGTAGAACCCTGTTGCCCCTGACTAGCCGACCCGAAGAGGGCATTCCAGTTGATACCTGTGTCCTTCGCCTTGGTGTGGTTCAGCTCAAAGAGGACAGCCTTGATTTCGATCTGTCGCGAGTCCAGAGTGGCTGGCGATATGGTTGCTCCCGGCTCTACGGCCTGCTCTGTTCCCGTTGCCTGAGCTGCATCCAGAATGAGATTCTCGGCCACCTTCTGCTGGATCATGAAATAGCGGTCCGTTTCCCGGTACTCGAGATCGTTGTACTGCAACACCAGTTCCAAGGCATCCAGAAAATGCATACCCGAAATGGAGATTCCGATCGGGTGATCCCGGGTGTCCGGATCCACAAGGGACTTTGCCGTAACCCGTTCAAAAATTGGATTCAGGTAATCCGTGAACCGATTGAACGGTGTGGATGGCAAAAAGGAGACCAACTGATCGGGCGGAATGTACGCCCGAACCTGCCTCTGCTGAGCGTCGGCCGTAGACACCAGGCCTGAGAGCACCAACCAGCTCATGATAAGGAGGAGCAGCATCTGCCCTCTCCGCATGCGACGTGATCCGTTCATTACGCTGCCTCTATACTCGATTCAATAGTTCTTGGCCGGTGTCAACTGCACGTTGCCTCGGGCCTGATTGTAGAAATCATCCAGGTCCATGGTCAGCTCGATACGTTCCGGGATTCCTCCCTTGTTGAGACTGGCCACGACCCTTCCTCTGATGGGATCGACCGAAATCACCTCACCTAAATAGACCGGGTCGCCGACACTGACTTTATATTCGCCGCCATTCCATTTCAGGATGGCTTCCGGTCCAACGATGGATATCAGCTCTGCAGACTCCAGATCCACCAGTCCGAGTGTATTAGGCGGCATGTTTTCCAGAATGAGGGGCTCAAACGGATTCATGCGCGGGCTGCGCCTGGGCAGCACCTCTTCGGGGACGGGAGGCAGGTCGGTGAAAATATCTGCGTCGCTGAAATACATGCTCATTGGAGCACCCGCTGTCGAGTCCGATGCGCTCAGACCCACGGCCCCACCGAAGAAGGCAGACAGCTCAAAGGAAAACTCCACGACCATGTCCAGTCGCTGTCGTCCCGTAGTCGGATCGTCCGACACGAGATCCATGTGACGAAGCTCCAGATCCTCCACCCGGTAGAGCTGCCGACTGTTTTCGATTACCCAGATCAGCTCGTAGACATCCCTGAAGGAACCCTGACCCTCAATCAGGAAATCGTACCTGTTGAAAGACGCCGTCTCCTCGAAGCCCTCAAAACTGATGTTGAATGGATGGAATCCTTTTCCGGTGTGGGTATTCAGGAAGCGGATTACCTCCTCGGATCCCATCTCACGAGGAATCAGCTTGTAGCGAGCGTTCCAGCGAGCCACGACATTATTCGCCTGGCTCTCAGAATCGCCCATTTCCGCGACGAGAGAGGAAAGCTCCGCCTGTTTCAACCGAGCTACCTGCTCGGCCTTCGTCAGCCGCTCCAATTCCTGTGGCTGCTTGACGAGCGTGATGTACCCGCCCACACCGGCTGCCACGAAAAGGAAGACGGTCAAGACAATCAGATTGCGTATTCGGTTCGACATGGCTTATCTCCCAGCCTCATCGGCCAGTGTTACAATCGCACTAGCAGCCCCTGATAATGCAGCTTGGGGGTCTGATGCGCCTTCTTTCAGACGGCTTGCTGCTTCCTTGCGCAAATATTCGGCTGCCTCGGGCAGGGTCCGCGTTATGGCCATGGTCATTTCAAACTCGTAGACAGGCACCGATCGAATTTCCGCAAAGGTGATATTCTCGATACGTCCTTGGGTCCGCGAAGCAAAAGCCACGATGTCCTCTCGGTTCAAGGAGCGGCCTGCGATGAACAGGGACCCCTCGCTTTCTTCCTGCCACTCGGAAATCCACAGACCGGATACGTCTCCCGTGTATGCCGACGTACGCTCCAATGCCCTGCTCCAGACATCGCTGCCCACGAGCAGGGAGTCGAGCAGGTCGAGTGCATCGGCAAAACCAGCGCTGCGCGCCTTGAGACTGTCGATTTTGGCCTGCAGGTCCGCGATGTTCTCTGTTTCAGCGCCGTCCTGGTACTGACTCAGTTCGAACCGGGCCCTCTCGATGTCCCGATCCTGATCGAGGTAGCTGTAGACAAAAAACAGAGTCGTACAGAAGAGGACCACCATGATGGCGGCGATAGGCCACGAGAGTGGCAGTTTGAGCTGTTTTCCGCGAAGCTCGGGATCCATGAAATCGACGTCGGGGAATGCGGACTCCCAGATGTCGTGACCAGCCATGCTGAGCGCACCAAGCCTGGCCAGCATGGACTCAAGTGATTTCTCGGCGGGTGCTTCACCATCTTTCGAGGGCACCAGATCACGCAGCAGTACCATCCTGGATTCAGGGAAGGCCCGCGAGAGAGTGTTATGAAGATAACCTTCGTATTCCTCGGCAAAAAGAAGGATGCGGTCGGAATCTCCGACGCCCAACTCATCGTGCATGAGCAGGACGCGGCTGCAGATCGTCTCAGCCGGATCAGATGCCGTAATGGAGCGGAGCGACTCGCAATGGACCAACTCCTCGCCGACCAGGAACATGACGAGGGTATTATCAGCCCCTACCCGAATAAGGAAACTGACGTCATCTTTCGACGTGGAGGGCGGCTCCTGTTGCAGCGCCTCATCCACCATCTCCGCAATGATGCTCTCGCGCTGCTCAGCGCGCACTGCAGCACGCGCCGCACCCAGGAGCAGCGTAATCTCCGTGCGCATGGCGGAAATGAAGGGAAGCGCCTCTTTACGGTCCCTGAGAGCCTGTACGGACGGACTGATCGGTTCGGAGCTCGTAGCGTAGACAGCCAAGTCTTTCCGATGCGTGCCCCCGAAGTCAGAAAGGGGAAGCAAGGTGACCTTCTCAGGCGACAGGTCCGGATGATCGGACAGAAACTGCCTGAGGAGGGCATCCCTCTTCTTTCGACCTTTTAAGCCTCCTGCGCCCGCCTTGACAATGGCATTTGCGCCCAGCATCTCTGATCCAAGGAACTCGGTGGGCAGGATGAATACAATCTGGAACCTGTCGTAACCAGCCTGCTTGCATTCGCTGACCAGCTCCTTGATTTCCTGATCGCATGGAACCACGGTTTGAGTGGTCCACTCAAAGCTCATGCTCATGTCGGCGTCCTCGCCGGTAGCATCGAACTCTGACGTCAAGAACATTCCTGATGCCAGAGTTTGACTCTCGTAGTCGGCAAACGCGGCGTCTTCCAGCTGACCACCTTCATCCAGACCACCGTCAAAGGCTGGGGTTGCCTCATCCAATCCCCCCTGGCCGGCCTCGGCTCGGCTCCGCCGGAAAGTCCTCAGAATTACGGTTCCCGAGGGCGCATCGCGCAGGAGAATGCCCTCCAGCCTCTGCGAGGAGACCGTGATGGCAAGGATGTGCTCTGTATTTCGTTCAGTGGAAAACATGCTATGGGGTATCAGACGAGTTGCAGGAACCGTCGTTTGTTGTTGGCATGATCAAGCGCCACTTCCTGTGTTATCAAACCTTGCCGCATAAGCCGATAGAGATCCTGCTCGAGGGTGATCTGACCGTTATTCCACCCCTCCCACATCATCTGATAGATCTCCGAGCTGTTGTCGTTCTTTATGGCCGCACGGGCGGGTGACGTAACCCAGAGCACCTCCTTAGCCAGAATGCGACCGCCTCCGACCTTGGGAAGCAGCTTCTGCGAGACGATGCACCGCAGCACATCGGCCAGACGCGTTCGAATCCTGGTCTGCTCGCTGGGAGGGTACTCGGCGACAATACGATCAATGGACTCCACCGCGCTGGACGTATGGAGCGTGGAGAATACTTTGTGGCCGGAGTCGGTAATCTCGAGGCCTGCCGAAATGGTCTCAGGATCCCGCATCTCTCCGATGACGACCATGTCAGGGTCCTGACGCAGGGTCTGTACGATGCCATCTTTGAACGAGGAGACATCCTTCCCCACTTCGCGGTGACGGACGATGCATTTCCTGCTGTCGTGAATGTATTCCACCGGGCGTCCGATGATCACGATATGCCCGTGGAAGTCTTCGTTGTTGGCATGGATGATTGCATCGAGTGTCGTTGACTTTCCTGATCCGGTTACACCCGTGATCAGGGTAAGCCCATCACGCTCGTGCCGGAACATCAGACCTTTTTCAATTGAGGGGTGAAAACCCATACTTCGAAGCGAGCGCGGACGGGTAGAAATGGCTCGCATGTTGAGGGCCATCTGGCCCATATCCAAGTAGGCCGTGGCACGAAAGCGCTGCAACACGCCTGAGCCCGATAGGGTTGCGTAGGAGAAGTCAGCTGATTTGTGCTCTGTCAGATCT
>Ga0075480_10000456_pt1 | contig 24057 bp, 21 predicted proteins | sample DEB08_DNA_7_FD_81590 | JGI IMG/M metagenome (GOLD analysis project Ga0075480, IMG submission 81590) | Aqueous microbial communities from the Delaware River and Bay under freshwater to marine salinity gradient to study organic matter... | ecosystem: Environmental > Aquatic > Marine > Coastal ... | reverse complement strand
GGCCTCGGACGCGGGGGCGTCCTCGGCGGGGGCGGCGTCGCCGAGGCCGGCCGCGGCGAGGGCCGCGGCCATCGCCCCGCCGGCCGACGCCTCGTCGCCCGACGAGTACGCCGCCCGCGGGGCCTCCTCGGCCGGCTCGGAGGTCACCGCGGGCGTCGTCGCCGGGGCGGAGCCGGCTGGACGCATCGAGAGGCTGACGCGGCGACGCTCCTCGTCGACGTCGATCACCCGGACCTCGACGGCGTCGCCGACGTTCACGACCGCCTCGGGGGCCTCGACGTGGTCGGCGGCCAGCTCGGAGATGTGGACGAGCCCCTCGATGCCGTCGGCCACCTTGACGAAGGCACCGAACGGGACCAGCTTGGTGACCTCGCCCGGGACGACGGAGCCGACCCCGTGCTCGCGGCTGAACCGCGTCCACGGGTCCTCCTGCGCCTGCTTCAGCGAGAGGCTGACGCGCTCGCGCTGCAGATCGACGTCCAGCACGACGACCTCGACCTGGTCGCCGACCTCGACCACCTCCGACGGGTGATCGATGTGCTTCCAGGACAGCTCGGAGACGTGGACGAGCCCGTCGACGCCGCCGAGGTCGACGAACGCGCCGAAGTTGACGATGGAGGAGACCACGCCGGCCCGGACCTCACCGGCCTGGAGGGCGTTGAGGAACTCGGAGCGGAACTCGCTCTGGGTCTCCTCGAGGAACTTGCGCCGCGAGAGCACGACGTTGTTCCGGTTCCGGTCCAGCTCGATGATCTTGCACTCGAGCGCCTGTCCGATGAACGGCGCGAGGTCCCGCACGCGGCGCATGTCGACCAGCGAGGCCGGGAGGAAGCCGCGGAGCCCGATGTCGACGATGAGACCGCCCTTGACGACCTCGATGACGGTGCCCTGGACCGTGCGGTCCTCGTGGTAGATGCGCTCGATCGAGCCCCAGGCCGCCTCGTACTGCGCCCGCTTCTTCGAGAGGACGAGGCGACCGAGGTCGTCCTCGCGGTTCATCACCATCGCCTGGACGACGTCGCCGACCTCCACGATGCTCTTCGGGTCGACGTCGGCCTTGATCGAGAGCTCGCGGGCCGGGATGACGCCCTCGGACTTCCAGCCGATGTCGAGGAGGACCTCGTCCGGGTCGACCTTCACGACCACGCCCTCGATGACGCGCCCCTCCTCCATCGCGCGGACGGAGGTCTCGAGAGCGGCCTCGAACTCGGCGTCGCTGAGGTCGTTCTCGACGATCGGGTCGCCGCCGGAGGTCAGGGTCCCGCCCGGGTCGGGCAGGACGAGGCCGTCGGTGGAGGTGGGGGCGTCGGACATGGGTCGGGGATCTCGGCTCGGGCCGGGCGCGCGCGTGCGCGCGGGACGGCGGACGGACATGGGGGTGGCGCGCCCGAACGGACGGCCGGTCGGGAGCCTAGCGCCGCGGGCCCGCCCCCGACGAGCGGATCCCGGCCGGTAGCGTCCCGCCCGGTCGGCGGCGGGAACGGGGCGGACGTGGCGCGGGACGGCTGGCTCCGACGGGCCCGGCGGCGCCGCGTCGGTCCGGACGGCGTCGTGCCGCTGCACGACTCGCTGCCGAAGACGGGGCTGCTCGCCGAACCGGTCCGGGTGGCGGCCCTCGCGCACGCCGGGACCGAGCGGCTCGGGGACGGGTCGCACCGGGTCGTGTTCACGGTCGAGGTCCGAGCGGCCGACGACGCCCGATGCCCCGCGATCGCCGTCGAGGCCCACGTGGCCGGCCCGGAGCGGGCTCGGACGGTCGCGGGGGCGACGGACATGTTCGGCCGCATCCGGTTCCGCATGGCCGGCCCGCCGGGGACCTACACCTGCACGGTCACCGACGTGGCCGCGGGCGGGCTGGTCTGGGACCGCGACGCCGGTCCGCTGGTTGCGACGGTCGACGTCGACGCGTGACGGACCGGTCCTGATGCGCCGGACCGCCGCCCTCGGCGTCGCGGCCGTCGTCGCGGCCGCGGCCCCGGTCCTCACCGCGACGGCCCCGGCGGACCCCGGCGCGACACCTCCCGTGGTGACGACGCCGGCCCCGGTCCCCGGCCCGCCGGCGGAGGCCGACACCGCGCGTCCGGCGACGGCGGCGCCGGGTCCCTCCGCCGCCACCGCCGACCCCGACGTCGGCGCGGACGCGGACGCGGACACCGGGGCGCCACCGCACGGGCGCAGCCGAGAGGGGTTCCTGGTCGCGGCCGGGGGCGCCGCGGCCGGACGCGGACCGCTGCTCCGCTACACGGTCGAGGTCGACCCGGCCACCGGGGCCGACCCCGCCGCCGTCGCGGCCGTCGCGGAGACGGCGCTCGGCGACGTCCGGTCCTGGGGCCGGCAGCGACGCCTGGTCCGCGTCGACGACCCGGACGCGGCGGACGCCCGGCTCGTCCTCGCCCCGCCCGACGTCGTCGACGCCCTCTGCGCCGAGGCGGGCCTCGACACCGCCGGCGTGTACAGCTGCTGGAACGGTCGGATCGTCGCCCTGAACGCGTGGCGGTGGGCGACGGGGGCGTACGGGTTCCCGGACGTCGCGACCTACCGCCTCTACCTCGTCAACCACGAGGTCGGGCACGTCCTCGGGTACGGGCACGTCGCCTGCCCGGCACCGGGGGCGACGGCCCCTCTGATGATGCAGCAGTCGAAGGGGCTCGACGGCTGCACGGCGAACGGGTGGCCCCACCCCTGAGGTCGGGACCCGCGCGGCCGGCGGCGCCGACCCTCAGTGCTTCTGCGCGTCGAACCAGGTCCGCCCGAACGCCGTGTCGACGACGAGCGGGACGCGGAGCTCGGCGACGTCGGAGAGGGCCGCGACGGTCAGACCGAGGACCGCGTCCTCCTCCCCCGGGGCGACCTCGAGGACGACCTCGTCGTGGACCTGGAGGATCTGACGCGACGCCGTCCCCTCCGCCGCGAGGGCGCGGTCCAGCGCGACCATCGCCAGCTTGATCACATCCGCCGCCGTGCCCTGGATCGGCGCGTTCAGCGCCATGCGCTCGGCGATCCCGCGCCGCGTCCGGTCACCCGACGTCAGGTCCGGCAGGTACCGCCGGCGCCCGTACAGCGTCGTCGTGAAGCCGTCCTTCGCCGCCCGGGTGACGACGTCGTCGAGGTACGCCCGGACCGCCGGGAACCTCGCGTCGTAGGCGTCGACGATGCCCTGCGCCTCGTCGGGCGGCAGCCCGAGCTGTCGCGCCAGGCCGAACGCCGTCAGTCCGTACGCGAGTCCGTAGTTCACGGCCTTCGCCCGGTCCCGCAGCGTGGCGTCGACCTCGGCCGGATCCAGATCGAAGAGCCGGGCCGCCGTGGTCGCGTGGACGTCCTCCCCGGCCGCGAACGCCGCGAGCAGGCCCTCGTCCTCGGAGAGGTGCGCGAGGATGCGGAGCTCGATCTGCGAGTAGTCCGCGACGAGCAGCGTCGCGAACCCGTCCCCGGCGACGAAGGCGCGCCGTACGGCCCGACCCTCCGGCCGGCGCACGGGGATGTTCTGGAGGTTCGGGTTCGACGAGGAGAGCCGACCGGTCGCGGCGGTCGTCTGGGACAGCGTCGTGTGGATGCGGCCGGTGGTGGCGTCCACCAGGGGCGGCAGCGCGTCGACGTACGTCGAGAGCAGCTTCGAGACCTCGCGCCACTCCAGCACCGCACCGACGATCGGGTGGGCCGCGGCGAGGTCCGCCAGGGCCGCCGCGTCGGTCGAGTGGCCGGTCTTCGTCCGGCGCGTCAGCGGCAGGCCGAGCTCCTCGAACAGCACCGTCTGCAGCTGCGGACCCGAGGCGACGTTGAACGGATGCCCCGCGTGGCGGTGGACCTCTGCCTCGAGCTGCGCGACCCGTCCCGCCAGCTCGCCCCGGAGCTCGTCGAGGACCGCGGTGTCGACGGCGATGCCCGTCCGCTCCATCCCGGCCAGGACGGCCGCGACGGGGAGCTCGACGTCGTCGTGCAGCGCGGTCTGCCCCCGCTCGGCGAGGGCCGCGGTCAGCGGCTCGGCGAGATCGCGGACGTCGGCCGCCATCGCGGCCGCCGTGCGCCAGGCGTCGTCGCCGTCCACGTCGAGGGCGAGCCGACCCTCGGCCCCGCCGGCCTTCGCCGCCGGCCGTCCGAGATGGGCCGGGACGAGCGCCTCGAGGTCGTGATGCCGCTGGTCGGGGGCGAGGAGGTACCCGGCCAGCGTCACGTCGAGGACGACCCCGGCCGGACGCCGGTCCGGCGCGTCGAGCGCGTGGAGCAGCAGCTTCAGGTCCTGGACGGCCTTCGGCCGGTCCGGGTCGCTCAGCCACGCGTCCCAGGCGGGGCTCGCGCCCGGGCCGACGGCGGCGGCGTCGAGCCCGACCGGGTCGGCGCCGGGACGGGCCAGGCCGACGGCCCGGACCGCGACGTGCGGCGGCCGCCCCTCGGTCAGGACCGCGACCGCCACGGGGGTGTCGGCGGCGTCGAGCCACGACGCGACCTCGTCCGCGGCCAGTCGCCGCGGCTCGCCGGCGTGCTCCGATGCCGGGTGGGCCGGTGCCACCGGGGCCTCCGGGAGCAGCTGACGACGGACCCGGTCCCCGAGCGTGCGGAGCTCGAGCTCGGCGAAGAGCCGGGTGAAGCCCTCGGCGTCCGGTTCCCCCGGGCGCAGGTCCTCTATGCCGACGCCGACGGCCACGTCGCGGCGGAGCCGCATCAGCGCGAGGTTCCGCGCGACGACGTCGCGGTGCTCCCTCAGCATCGCCGGGACCTTCTTGCCCGGGACCTCGTCGATGCGCGCGTAGATCCCCTCGACCCCACCGAACCGGGTGATGAGGTCCGCCCCCGTCTTCGCCCCGACGCCGGGGACGCCCGGCAGGTTGTCCGAGCCGTCGCCGCGGAGCGCCGCCAGCTCGACGTACCGGTCCGGGGGCACGCCGAACCGCTCCTGGACGGCGGCGGGCGTCATCGTCCCGACCTCGCTGATGCCGCGGAGGGTGTAGAGGACGGTGACGTCGTCGTCGACGAGCTGCATCGCGTCCCGATCGCCCGTCACGATCTCGACGCGGTGGCCGGCTGCGACCCCGAGGGTCGCGAGGGTGGCGAGCACGTCGTCGGCCTCGACGCCCTCGACCTCCACGACGGGGACGCCGAGGACCTCCAGCACCTCGTGCAGCCGATCGATCTGGCCCGAGAGGTCGTCGGGCATCTCGTCCCGGCCGGCCTTGTACTCGGCGTAGGCCTCGACGCGCTCCTCGTCCTCCCCGACGTCGAACGCGACGGCGACCGCGGCGGGTCCGCGTTCGTCCAGGAGCCTCAGCAGCATCGAGAGGAAGCCGTGGACGGCGTTGGTCGCCTCGCCGGCGGCCGTCCGGAGCGTGTCCGGCAGCGCGTGGAAGGCCCGGTACGCGAGGCTGTGGCCGTCGAGCAGGAGGAGGAGCGGTCGCCCCGCCTCGGGGGCGGCCCGCCGTGCGCGCCCGGCCATGGTTCCGCCCCGCGCCCCCGCCCGCCCGCGCGGACGGTCCGGCGCGGCGCGGCGGCGCCGCCGCACAGCATACTTTCCGGCCCCCCGGGCCCCGACGGGCCGGGACCGGACCGAGGAGCACGGCATGGCGGGCACGGCGGTCGTCGACGCGACGGAGGCGACGTTCGAGCGGGACGCGGTCGAACGGTCCCGGTCGGTCCCCGTGGTCGTCGACTTCTGGGCCGCGTGGTGCGGACCCTGCCGGACGCTGGGCCCGATGCTGGAGGACGCCGTCGCCCGCAGGGGCGGCGAGGTCGTGCTGGTCAAGGTCGACGTGGACGGTGCGCCGGCCCTGTCGCAGCGGTTCGGCGTGCAGGGCATCCCGGCGGTGATGGGACTGCGCGACGGCCGCGTCGTCGACCGCTTCACCGGCGCGGTCCCGCTCGTGCAGGTCGAGGCGTTCCTGGACCGGCTCGTGCCCTCCGCCGAGGACCGGGCCCTGGCCGCCGCGGCGACCCGGGACCCCGAGGCCGCCCGTGCGACCCTCGAGGCGGCGCTCAGGGCCTCGCCGACGCACGCCGGGCTGGCCGTCGCGCTGGCCGAGCTCGTCGTGGCGGAGGACCCCGCCGGGGCACGGACGCTCGTCGCGCCCCATCCCGGCGCACCGGGCGTCGACCGCGTCCTGGCCCGGGCCGCCGTCGCCGAGGCCGCGGGGGCGGACCTCGACGCGCTGCGTCCCCGGGCCGAGGCCGGCGACCCCGAGGCCGCCGCGGCCCTGGCCCGGGCCCTCGCCGCGACGGGCGCCGACGTCGAGGCGCTGGACGTGCTGCTCCGACTGGTCGAGTCCTCCGATGGCGACGCCCGCGACGCGGGCCGCCGCGAGCTGCTGGCGCTGTTCGCCCTGCTCGGGGACGACCACCAGCACGTCCCGGCCGCGCGGGCACGGCTGGCGCGCGCGCTGTTCTGAGGCCTCAGCGGACCATCTGCAGGAAGCGCCGCGTCCGCTCGTGCGCGGGGTCGCCGAGGACGCGATCGGGCGGGCCCTCCTCCACGACGACGCCCCCGTCCATGAACACGACGCGATCCGCGACCTCGCGGGCGAACCCCATCTCGTGGGTTACGATCATCATCGTCATGCCGTCGCGGGCCAGGTCGCGCATCACCGCCAGGACCTCGCCGACCAGCTCCGGATCCAGTGCCGACGTCGGCTCGTCGAACAGCATCATGTCCGGCTCCATCGACAGCGCCCGCGCGATCGCCACGCGCTGCTGCTGGCCGCCCGACAGGTGGGCCGGGTAGGCGTCGGCCTTCTCCGCCAGGCCGACCCGCGCCAGGTTCTCGCGCGCGACCCGGTCGGCCTCGTCGCGCCCGCGGCGCCGGACGCGGCGCTGTGCGATCGTCAGGTTGCGCAGCACCGAGAGGTGCGGGAAGAGGTTGAAGGACTGGAACACCATGCCGATCCGGCTGCGGAGCAGGTCCACGTCGGCGTCGGGGTCCCGGATGTCCTCGCCCTCGATCAGGATGGAGCCGTCGTCGGCCTCCTCCAGCCGGTTGACGCAGCGAAGGAGCGTCGACTTCCCCGATCCGGACGGACCGATGACGCAGACGACCTCGCCGACGTCGACCCGGAAGTCGATGCCGCGCAGGACGTGGTTCGCGCCGAAGGACTTCTGGAGCCCCTCCACGCGGATGGCCGGGACGGCGCTCATCGGGACCTCGCGTTACGACGCTCGAGCACGGCGACGACCTGCGTCAGGGGGATCGTGATCAGCAGGTAGACGGCTCCGACCACGATCAGCGGCGTCGCGTTCGCACGCGAGGTCAGGACGTCGCGGCCGAACTTCGTCAGCTCCTTCGTCGCCGGCGTCGTGCCGAGGACGAACAGCAGCGACGTGTCCTTGATCAGCAGCACCAGCTCGTTGGTCAGCGGGGGGACGATGATCCGGAAGCCCTGCGGGATGACGATCGAGGCCATCGCCCGGCCGCGGGACATCCCGAGCGACCGTGCGGCCTCCATCTGCCCGCGCGGGACCGCCTCGATCCCGGCCCGGATCGTCTCCGCCATGTACGCCGCGGCCACGATGCCGAGCCCGAGGGTGATCTGAGCCAGCACCGGCCACCGGGTCTGGAACGCGATCGGGATCCCGAACCCCACGAGGAAGATCGTCAGGAGGGCCGGCAGCCCGCGGAACACCTCGATGTAGGCGGTGGCGAACCAGCGGTACGGCGCGATGCTGGACAGCCGCATCAGGGCCAGCACGAGCCCCAGGGCCAGGCCGAACGTGAACGCGAGCGCCGTGTAGAGGATCGTGTTCCGGGCCGCGACGAGCAGCACGTCGGGGAACATCTCGGCCGCGATGTCGACGTCCAGGAAGTTCCGGCGGAGGAGCTCCCAGTCCGCGACGGCGACCAGGGCGAGCACGACGAGGACCGCGCTGGCGTAGAGGGCCCCGCGCAGGAGCCGCTGCCGCTGCCGCCGCGTCACCGGCCCCCCGTCCCCTCCGTGACCGGGACCCTAGGCCGCGACGGCCCCGGACGCGCGGGAGGGGGCCCGAGGGCCCCCTCCCGGCGGACGTCCGGACCGGCTCAGCCGCCGGTCGGGAAGTACTTCTGGAACAGCGCGTCGTAGGTGCCGTCGGCGCGCACCGCCGCGAGGGCCTCGTTCACGGGCCCGACGAGGTCGCTGCCCTCCTCGAACGCGATGCCGTAGAACTCGCCGGTCGGATAGGTCTCGACGACGGTGGTCGCGCCCTTCGCGGCCTCCTCGACGTTCACCGGCAGGTCCTGGATCACGGCGTCGACCTGACCCGCGGCCAGGGCGGTGAGCAGGTCGCCTCCGCCCTCGAAGGCGCGGATCTCGGCGCCGGGGACGTTCTCGTTCGCGTACAGCTCGCCCGTGGTGCCGGTCTGGACGCCGACGACGACGCCGTCGACGAGGTCCGCGAGCGACGAGATCATCGAGCCGTTCGGGACGAGGAGCGACTGGTCGGCCTCGTAGTACGGGTCCGAGAAGTCGATCTGCTCGTCACGCTCGGCGGTGATCGTCATCGCCGAGATGGCCAGCTCGCAGGTGCCCGCGGCCATGGCCGTGCCCGACGTGAGGGCGTCGAAGCCGGTCACGACGATCTCGACCTCGCGGCCGAGCTCCTCGCCGATCGCGGCGATCAGCTCGATGTCGAAGCCCGAGTAGCCGAGGGCGGCGTCCGGGTCCTCGAACTCGAACGGCGGGTAGGGGATGTCGGAGCAGACGGTGAGGGGGCCCGCCGCCTCGTCGCCGCCGCAGGCGACGAGCACGAGGGCGAGGGCGGCGGCCGACGCGGCCGCACGGACTCGGGTGCGCATGGATCCTCCAGAAGGGTTCGACCGCGGCTACGACCACAGTCGTGGGGAGGACCCTAGCCGGCGTCGCCGCCGAGACGGGCGATGGTCTCCTCGCTGACCGCGGCCATCGTAAGGCGTCGGCGCATCGCCTCGCGCTGCAGCGCCCGGAACGCCTCGGACTCGCTCATGCCCTCCCGCTCCTGGAGCAGCCCCTTCGCCCGCTCGACGACCTTGCGCGAGGCCAGCTGCCCCTGGAGGTCGTCGACCGTGGCCTCGAGGCCGCTGAGCTCGCGGAACCGCGAGGTCGCGATCTCGATCGCCGGGAGGAGGTCGTGCTTCTGGAACGGCTTCACCAGGTACGCGAGCGCCCCGGCCCTCCGGGCCCGCTCGACGAGGTCGCGCTGGCTGAACGCGGTCAGGATGAGGATCGCGCCGAGCCGCTCCTTCGAGATGGCCTCGGCGGCCTCGATCCCGTCCATCACGGGCATCTTGACGTCCAGGACCGTGAGGTCGGGCCGCAGCTCGCGCGCGAGCCGGACGGCGGAGGCGCCGTCGGCGACCTCCCCCACGACCTCGAAGCCCTCCTCGAGGAGCATCTCCTTGAGGTCGAGGCGGATCAGGGCCTCGTCCTCGGCGATGAGGACCCGGGTCGCGCCGCCGTCGGCCACCGCCGTCCTCCGTCCTCGGTCCGTCCCCGCGGGTGCCCCCGGTGGGAGTCGAACCCACACGCCCTCGCGGGCAGCGGATTTTGAGTCCGCCCTGTCTGCCGGTTCCAGCACGGGGGCCGACCGGACCGGGTCCGCCGCTCCGCGGCACCCGGGACCCGTCCTGGTGACGGGCCCGCCGGATGCTAGCGACGGTCAGCCGCCGGCCACCCCCCGCCGCAGGTCCGCGACGAGGCGCTCCACGCGACCGGCGGCACCGGCCGGGTCGCCGTCCGCGGCGGCCCGCAGCAGGGCCGATCCCACGATGACGCCGTCGGCGTACCCGGCGACCCGGGCGGCGTCACCGGCGTCACGGACACCGATGCCGACGGCGACCGGCGTCGACGTCCGCGCCCGGATCCGGTCGACGAGGATCCGCGTCGCCGCGTCGTCGACGGCGTCGACCCCGGTGACGCCGAGCAGCCCGACGGCGTAGACCCAGCCGACGCTGGCCGCCACGATGTCGTCGAGGCGCGCGTCCGTCGAGACCGAGGCGGCGAGGAACACGGTCGCCAGGTCGCGGGCGCCGGCCGCGGCGCGCCACGGCCCGGCCTCCGGCACGGGCAGGTCCGGGAGGATCGCGCCGTCGAGTCCGGCCGCGGCGCAGTCGTCGGCGAACCGCGCCCATCCCCGCGTGTCGGCGACGGTCGTGTAGGTCATGGCGACCCCGGGGACGCCGGCACCGGCGAGGCCGTCGCGCGCGATCGCGAGCTGCTCGTCCAGTCGGACCCCGGCGTCGAGGACGGCCTGGTTCGCGGCCTGGATGACCGGGCCGTCCATGATCGGGTCCGAGAACGGCAGTCCGACCTCGATCACGTCGGCACCACCCGCCGCGGCCGCGGCGAGGCAGGCCCGGGACGTCGCCGGGTCCGGGTAGCCGGCGGTGAGGTACGCGACCAGCGCGGCCCGACCCTCGGCCCGGGCCCGTCCGAAGGCCGCCGCGACGGCGGCCGGCCCGCGGGGGTCCGCGGTCACGCCTCCCCGCCGCGGAACGCGCGGTCGACGCCGACGTCCCACCCCGCGACCCGGACGACCTCGTCGACGTCCTTGTCACCGCGGCCCGAGAGGTTCAGGACGGCACGGGCGCCCTCGCCGAGATGGTCCCGTCCGTGCCGCAGCAGCCAGCCGACGGCGTGCGCCGGCTCGAGCGCCGGGATGATCCCCTCCAGCTCGCAGGTCCGCCGGAAGCCGTGCAGCGCCTCGGTGTCCGTGGCCGCGACGTACTCGGCCCGACCGCTGGTGGCGAGCCACGCGTGCTCCGGGCCGACGCCCGGGTAGTCGAGCCCGGCCGAGACCGAGTGCGCCGGCCGGACCTGTCCCTCGTCGTCGACGAGGACGAGGGACCGCGAGCCGTGGAGGACGGCCTCACGACCCGACGAGACGGTCGCCGCGGTCCTTCCGGTCGCCACGCCCTCCCCCGCCGCCTCGACGCCGACCAGCCGGACGGCCGGCTCGGGGATCCAGTCGGCGAAGGCGCCGATGGCGTTCGATCCGCCGCCGACGCAGGCGACGACCGCGTCGGGGAGCCCGCCGGCCTGCGCGGCGAACTGCGCGCGCATCTCGGTGGAGATGACCCGCTGGAGCTCGCGGACGAGGGTCGGGAACGGGTGCGGCCCCATCGCCGACCCGATGAGGTAGTGGGTGTCCGCGACGTTCGTCACCCAGTCGCGCATCGCCTCGTTGATGGCGTCCTTCAGCGTGCGGGTCCCGGACTCGACGGGCACGACCGTCGCACCGAGGAGCTGCATGCGCACGACGTTCAGCCGCTGCCGCCGGCAGTCCTCGGCGCCCATGTAGACGGTGCAGGACAGGCCGAGGAGGGCGGCCGCGGTCGCCGTCGCGACACCGTGCTGGCCCGCGCCGGTCTCGGCGATGACGCGCGGCTTGCCCATGCGCCGGGCGAGGAGCGCCTGGCCGACGACGTTGTTCAGCTTGTGGGAGCCGGTGTGGGCGAGGTCCTCGCGCTTCAGCCAGACCTCGAGCCCGGCCTCCTCGCTGAGGCGGCCCGCCCGGTAGAGCGGGGTCGGACGCCCGCCGTACTGGCGGCGGAGCGTGTCGAGCTCGGTCAGGAAGGCCGGGTCGGACGCGGCGGCCTCCCAGGCCGCCTCCAGCTGGTCCAGCGCCCCGGACAGCGCCTCGGGCACGAACCTGCCGCCGAAGGGTCCGAAGTAGCCCGGCCGGACGTCCGCGTCGGCGGTCCCCGCGCTCATGCCGCACCTCCGGTCGTGCCGGTCGTCGATCCCGCCGCCACCAGGGCGGCGGTCGCGGCCGTCGGGTCCTCGCTGCGTACCAGATGCTCCCCGACGAGGACCGCGTCCGCCCCGGCGACCGCGTAGCCGGCGACGTCGGCCGGCCCCTCGACCCCTGATTCGGCGACGAGGACCGCTCCGGACGGGCGGAGCGCCGCCAGCGGCGCGAACCGGCCGCGGTCCACGGAAAAGTCTCGGAGGTCGCGGACGTTCACACCGACGAGGTCGGCCCCGAGCGCGGTGGCACGGGCCATCTCGGCGGCGTCGTGGACCTCGAGGAGCACGTCGAGGTCCGCCTCGGACGCAGCCGCGGCGAGCGTCCGGAGGTGGTCGTCGTCCAGCGCCATCGCGATCAGGAGGACCGCCGCGGCCCCGGCGGCCCGTGCCTCCCAGACCTGACGGACGTCGACGACGAAGTCCTTCCGGAGGGTCGCGACGCCCAGGTCGGACACGACCTCGAGGTCCGTCAGCGAGCCCTCGAACCCGAGCGGTGCGGTCAGGACCGAGATCGCCGCCGCCCCACCGGCGACGTAGGACCGGGCGCGGGCGACCGGGTCGGGGATCGCCGCGAGCCCGCCGCGGGACGGCGAGGCCCGCTTCACCTCCGCGACGATCGCCGTGCCCGGACCGGTCAGCGCGGCCCGGAACGACGGCGGCGGCGGCCCCGCGGCGGCGCGGGCCCGCAGATCCGCCAGCGGTTCACGGGCCGCGGCCTCGGCGACGCGCCGGCGGGCGTCGTCGAGCTGCCGGGCGAGGACGTCGGGGACCACCACCACTCAGGTCCCCGCGCCGGCCCGGAGCCGTTCGGCCGCACGGATCGCGGCGAGCATCGCCCGCGCCTTGTCCCGCGTCTCGCGCTCCTCCGCGGCCGGGACCGAGTCGGCGACGACACCGGCGCCGGCCTGCACGTGGGCGACGCCGCGGTGGAGGACGACCGTGCGGATGGTGATGCAGGTGTCCATGTCGCCGGCGAGGTCGAGGTACCCGACCGCCCCGGCGTAGGGGCCGCGCCGGGTCGGCTCGAGCTCGTCGATGAGCTCCATCGCCCGGACCTTCGGCGCACCCGAGACCGTCCCGGCCGGGAAGGTCGCCCGCAGCACGTCGACCGCGCCGACCCCGTCGCGGAGCCGGCCGCTGACCGCGCTGACGAGGTGCATGACGTGGCTGTACCGCTCGACCTCCATCAGCTGGTCGACCCGGACCGACCCCGGCGCGCAGACCCGCCCGAGGTCGTTGCGCGCGAGGTCGACGAGCATGACGTGCTCGGCCCGCTCCTTGGCGTCGGCCAGGAGCTCATCGGCCAGCGCGCGGTCCTCGGTCGCGTCGTCCCCGCGGCGGCGCGTCCCGGCGATCGGCCACGTCACGACGCGCCGGTCCTGCACCTGGACGAGCGCCTCCGGTGACGACCCCACCACGTGGGCGTCCCCCGTGTCGAGCAGGAAGAGGTACGGCGACGGGTTGATCACGCGGAGCACGCGGTAGAGGTCGAGCGGATCGACGTCCGTCCGGACCGAGAGGCGCTGGCTCAGCACCGTCTGGAACGTGTCGCCGGCACGGACATGGTCCTGGATGCGGTCGACCGCGGCGACGTACGCCCCGTCGGGCATCGAGGACGTCGCGGCCGGGAGCTCGTCGGCGGGGACGGGTGCCGGTGGGGGGACGGCCGGCCGCGCGGGGCGCGGGCCGGCCAGGCGGGCGACGACCGCGGCGTTCGCCGCGACCGCCGCCGCGTACGCCGCCGCGATCTCGGCCTCGTCCAGCCCGTGGACGACGGCGTTCGTCACGACGGTGACCGTCTGACGCAGGTGGTCGAGGGCGACGACGTGCCGCGGGAACATCATCACCGCGTCGTCCAGGCCGAGGTCGTCGGTGGCGGTGTCGGGCAGCCGCTCGACCTCGCGGACCACGTCGTACCCGAGGTACCCCACCGCGCCGCCGTGGAGGGGGACGCCCGGGACGCGCGGTGCCGAGAGGACGCCGAGCAGATGCTGGAGCGTCGCGAGGACCCCGCCCCCCTCGGGGGTGCCGGCCGGGACCTCGCCCTCGAGGACGGCCCGACCCGAGCGGGCCCGCACGACGAGGAACGGGTCGACGCCGACGAAGGAGTGCCGCCCCCACCGTTCGCCGTGCTCCGCGGACTCGAGGAGGAAGCTGGGACCGTCACCGCGGAGCCGGTCGTAGACCGCCAGCGGGGTGTCGAGGTCGCCGAGGATCCGCCGGATGACGGGGACGACCCCGTGCGCGGCCGCGGCGACGCGGAACGCCGCCGGCTCCGGCTCGGCGGGGAGGCCGTCGACGACCGACGCGGCGCTCACGAGCCGGGCGGACCGGGCACGCCCGCGGCCGGATCCCGGCCGGACGCGAGGTCGCGGTGGAAGCAGGACCGCGCCCCGGTGTGGCAGGCGACCCCCGTCTGCTCGACGGTGACCAGCAACGCGTCGGCGTCGCAGTCGACACGGACGTCCACGACCCGCTGGACGTGCCCCGAGGTCGCGCCCTTCGGCCAGAGCTCCTGCCGCGACCGGCTGTAGAAGACCGTCGTGCCGTCGGCCAGGGTGCGCGCGAGCGCCTCGCGGTCCATGTAGGCCAGCATCAGCACGTCGCCGTCGACGTCGCGGACGACGGCGGGCAGCAGCCCGTCGGGCCCGAACCGCAGCGAGGCCGGATCGACGGCGTCCGACGGGGTCGGCGTGGTCACGACTCCCCCTCGGGCGCGTCCGCGGCGTCCGGGGTCGAGCCTATCGACGGCCGGCCCGCGGCTACCGTCGCGCGCCGACCGTGCGGCCCCCACCGGGAGCCCGCGCCGAGCACCGGAGCGACGATGCGGTTCCCGCCGGCCTGGTACCCGGACCCGACCGGACGTCACGACCACCGCTGGTGGGACGGCGTCGAGTGGACCGCTCACGTCGCCGACGCCGGCAGGCCGGGGTCCGACCCCCTGCCCGCGGCGCCACCGGCCGGCGACGCGCCGTCGGGCGGCATCGGTGGCGAGACGACGGCGGACCGACCGACGCCGGGACCGACCACCACCGGCGGCGCCCCCGGCGCCGCCGTCGCCGCGCTCGCCGTCGGCCTGAGCGCGGCCCTGCTCGGGTGGGTCCCGTTCCTCGGACTCGCCGTCGCGATCACCGCGATCGTCCTCGTGGTGGTCGCCCGCGGCCGGACCGCGGCCGGACGGGGTCGGGGCATGGTCGTCGTCGGTGGCGTCGCGGGCGGACTCGGACTCGTCACGGCGATCGCGACGACGTGGATCGCCGTCCTGCTCCTGGCCGATGGCACGGGCGGTCGTCTCGGCACCGCCGCACGGGACTACGTCACCTGCCTCGAGTCGGCCCCGCAGGACGTCTGCGAGCGCAGGCTCACCGAGGACCTGCTCGACGCGTTCGGCGGATGACCGCCACCGGCCCGGGCTGCCCCCGCTGCGGGTCACCGCTACGGCCCCAGCGCCGAGCGGCCGCGTCCGGGAGTGCCGGCGCGGTCGAGGTCACCGTCCCGCCGCGGACGCTCGGGGTCTGCCCCGACGGGCACCGGTCCGACGCCGAGACCGTGGCCGTCCGGACCGCGCTCGGCGCCGTGCCGACCGCGCGCCGACGACGCCGTCTCGGTCGGTCCGGGACCCCCGATCGGTGCGGCGCCTGCGACACCGCCCTCGACCTCCCGCCGCGGCGGACCGTCCGCGGCGTCACCGTCGAGGGGACCACCGGCCCGCCGTACCTCCTCGAGCTGGTGCTGCCGCTCGTGCGGTGCCCCGACTGCGCGGTCGACAACGTCCCCTCCGATGTCGTCGGCGACGTCCACCGTGCGGTCCGATCGGCGCTCGGCTGACGCCGAGCGGCCGCACGTCAGGGCGCGGGCGTCCGACGGACCGGCAGACCGGCCGCGGCGAGCGCATCCTTCGCGTCGGCGACGCGGAGCTCACCGAAGTGGAACAGCGACGCCGCGAGCACCGCGGCCGCGCCACCCTCCCGGACGGCCGCGACCATGTCGACCGTCGTCCCCGCGCCGCCCGACGCGATGACCGGGACGTCGACGACGCCGGTGACCGCGGCCAGCAGCGGCAGGTCGAAGCCGTCACGCGTCCCGTCGCGGTCCATCGAGGTCAGCAGGATCTCGCCGGCACCCCGGGCCACGCCCTCCCGGCACCACGCGACGGCGTCGCGTCCCGTCGCCGTCCGACCGCCGTGGGTCACGACCTCCCAGCCGGCGCCGGGGTCGGACGGGTCCCGGCGCCGCGCGTCGACGGCGAGGACGACGGACTGGGCCCCGACGGCGGCGGAGGCCGCGTCGATCAGGCCCGGATCGGCCACCGCCGCGGTGTTCACCGAGACCTTGTCCGCACCGGCGCCGAGGAGCCGGCGCACGTCCCGGGGGGCGCGGACGCCGCCCCCGATCGTCAGCGGGACGGAGAGCCGCTCGGCGCACCGGGCGACGACGTCGAGCATCGTCGCCCGGCCGTCGGACGACGCCGAGATGTCGAGGAGGACGACCTCGTCGGCCCCCTCCTCGTCGTACCGCGCGGCGAGCTCGACCGGATCCCCGGCGTCCCGGAGCCCGACGAACCGGACCCCCTTCACGACCCGCCCGGCGTCGACGTCCAGACAGGGGACGACGCGGACCGCGAGCCCGTCCGGATCCGCCCCCGCCCCGCCGCGTGCCGGACCACCGGCCGCGCTCATGGCGCGACCGCGGCGACGGCCGCCAGCGCCTCGGCCAGGTCGACGTCCCCCGTGTACAGCGCCCGACCCACGATGGCGGCGTCGACGCGCGGGTGCAGGCCGGCCAGCGCGACCAGGTCCGCGACCGAGGCGACCCCGCCCGACGCCGTGACGGCGGCGGTCGTCGCGTCCGCGACCGCACGGAGCAGCTCGAGGTTCGGCCCCGAGAGCATCCCGTCGGTCGCGATGTCGGTCACGACGACGCGGGCGACCCCGAGCTCGGTCAGCCGCGCGAGCGTCCCCATCAGGTCCCCCGCGTCCTCGGTCCAGCCGCGGGCCCGGAGCCGGCCGTCCTCGGCGTCGAGGCCGACGGCGAGGCGGTCCCCCGCCACCTCGAGGGCCGCCGGGACGAACGCGGGATCGGTCAGCGCCATCGTGCCGACCACGACGCGGGACGCCCCCAGGTCCAGCGCGGTCCGGATGTCGTCGAGGGTCCGGACACCGCCGGAGGCCTGGACGCGGCGGCCCGTCTCGGCGACGATCCGCCCGACGAGGTGACGGTTCCGCGGCTCGCCGGTGAACGCGGCGTCGAGGTCCACGACGTGGAGCCACTCGGCCCCGGCCGCCGCGAACCCGAGGGCCGCCTCGACCGGGTCGGCGTACTCGGTCACGGCGTCGGCGCGACCCCGGGTCAGACGGACGGCGCGGCCGTCCCGGATGTCGACCGCGGGATACAGGGTCAGTCCCACGTCGCACCCCCGAGCCAGGCCGCGAGGAGCCGGGCGCCGACCGCACCGGACTTCTCGGGATGGAACTGCGTGCCGACGACGCTGCCCTCGCGGACGACGCACGGGAACTCGGTCCCGGCGTACCCGCACGTCGCCAGCACGTGGGTGGGGTCCTCGGGGACGGCGAAGTAGGAGTGCGCGAAGTAGCACCGCTCGCCGTCGACCCCGACCAGGAGCTCCTCCCCCGCCGTCGTGGCCCGCACGACGTCCCAGCCCATGTGCGGCGCCACGACCCCGGGCGGGAGCCGGCGGACGCGACCCGGGAGGAGCCCCAGGCCGGGTTCCTCGGACTCCTCGGAGCCGGCGTAGAGCAGCTGCATCCCGACGCAGATGCCGAGCACCGGCCGGTCGGCGGCGACGAAGGCGCGGACGACCTCCTCGAGGCCCTGCTCGCGGAGCCGCCGGCTGCACGTCCCGAAGTGCCCGACGCCGGGGATCACGAGGACGTCCGCGGCACGGGCCACGTCCGGGTCCGACGTGATGACCGCGTCCGCGCCGGCGACGTCGAGCCCGCGCTTCGCCGAGCGGACGTTCCCCGCGTCGTAGTCGAGGACGGCGGCACGTGGCCGTCGCGTCACTGCAGCACGCCCTTCGTCGACGGCACGCCGTCACCGGTCACGGCGACCGCGCGCCGCAGCGCCACGGCGAGCGCCTTGAACACCGACTCGTAGACGTGGTGCGTGTTGTCCCCGGAGACGTTCGTGACGTGCAGGGTGATGCGGGCGTTCGCGACGAGCGCCTCGAAGAAGTGCTTCACGAGCGGCGTCTCGAACGTCCCGATCAGCTCGATCGGGGTCTCGACCTCCCAGACCAGGTACGGGCGTCCGGCGAGGTCGACGGCGACGCGGGTCAGCGCCTCGTCGATCGGGACGCTGGCGTCACCGAACCGCTCGACGCCGACCCGGTCCCCCCAGGCCTCGGCCAGCGCCTGGCCCAGCGCGATGGCGGTGTCCTCGACCGTGTGGTGGGCGTCGATCTCGAGGTCGCCCTCGGTCCGGACGCGGAGGGCGAGCCGCCCGTGGCGGCCCAGCTGCTCGAGCATGTGGTCGAGGAACGGCACGCCGGTCGCGACCTCGGCCGACGCGGGGCCGTCGAGGTCGAGCTCGACGACGACGGCGGTCTCGCGCGTGCGGCGCTCGACGCGGGCGGTGCGGGCCATGGGTCCCCCGTTCGGTCGTGCGATGGGTCGGGTCAGGTTCGGTCGGCGGCGAGGACGGCGGTGACCGCGCCGAGGAGGGCGTCGTCCTCTGCGCGGGTCCCGATGGTGATGCGGACGGCGCCGGGCCGGTCGACCGCGGCGGCGACGTCGCGGACGAGCACGCCGCGCGCCAGCAGACGGTCGAACAGGTCCACGACCGGCGTCTCGACCAGCAGGAAGTTCGCGGCCGAGGGGTGCACGACGACGCCCGGGAGCGCGGCCAGCGCCGCCGCGACGCGGTCCCGCTCGGCGACGGTCGCCGCCCGGTGGGCGAGGAACGCCTCCTCGTGCGCGAGGGCCAGCTCGGCCGCCCGCTGGGCGATCGCGTCGAGGTGATAGGGCAGGCGGACGCGCCGCAGGTCCGCCATCACGGCCGCCGGCCCCAGCAGGTACCCGACCCGGAGCCCGGCCAGTCGGAACGCCTTCGAGAAGGTCCGGGAGACCACGAGACGGGGCAGCTCGTCGAGGAGCGGCCGGACCGAGGCGCCGTCCGGCGCGAACTCGACGTACGCCTCGTCGACCACGACGAGGCCGCGGACGGCGTCGTGGACCGACCGGACGACGTCGGGACCGACGAGCGCACCCGTCGGGTTGTTCGGGTTGGCGAGGAGGACCACCGACGGGTCGCGCTCGGCGGCGACGGCCGCGACGGCGTCGAGGTCGGGCCGACCGTCGGGACCGAGGGCGACGAGGTCCAGCGCCGTCCCGGAGGTGCGGCAGAGCTCGGGGTACATCGAGTAGCCGGGCCGGAGGCCGAGGGCGCGACGGCCCGGACCGCCGTAGGCCTGGAGCAGCTGGAGCAGGACCTCGTTGGAGCCGTTCGCGACCCAGACCCGGTCGGCGTCCAGGCCCTCCCGCGCGGCGAGCGCGGACCGCAGCGCCACGGCCTCGCGGTCCGGGTACCGGTGCAGGGCGAGGTCCGTGACCGCGGCCCCGAGCTCGGCGAGGAACGCGGCCGGCGGCGGCTCGGCCGTCTCGTTGGTGTTGAGACGGACGGGCACGTCGAGCTGGGGCGCGCCGTACGGCTCGACGTCGGCGAGCTCGGGGCGGACCGCGACCGGACCGGCGCCGCTCACGACGGCCCCGCCCCGTCCAGCCGGACCTCGACCGCGCGCCAGTGCGCCGGGAGGTCCTCGGCGGTGGCGAGGGCCCGGACGCTCGGTGCGAGCTCGCGCAGCGCCGCCTCGTCGTAGGCGACCACGTTGACCGGGACGAGGAAGGAGGCGGTCGTGAGTCCGCCCCGGAACCGCGCCGTCCCGGACGTCGGGAGCGTGTGGTTGGGACCGGCCGCGTAGTCGCCGAGGCTGACCGGCGTCGTCGCCCCGATGAACGTGGTTCCGGCGTACCGGATCCGGCGGGCGACGGCGGCCGCGTCGGCGGTCTGGACCTCGAGGTGCTCGGCGGCCAGCGCCTCGGCGACGCGGACCATGCCGTCGACGTCGTCGACGAGGACGACCGTGCCCTGCCCGGCCAGCGCCGCCTCGACCCGCTCGCGGTGTCGGGCTGCGGTGACCTCGGTCTCGAGCGCCGCCTCGACCGCGGGGACGAGCTCGGGGGCGTCGGTGATGAGGACCGCCGTCGCGAGCTCGTCGTGCTCGGCCTGGGCGACGAGGTCCGCGGCCAGCACCCGCGGGTCGGCGGTGGCGTCGGCGACGACGCCGATCTCGGTCGGTCCGGCGTACCCGTCGGTGCCGATGCGGCCCTCGGCGGCCAGCTCCTGCTTCGCGAGGGCGACGTGGAGGTTCCCCGGTCCGACGACGAGGTCGCACCGCGGCACGCTCCCCGTCCCGAACGCCATGGCCGCGACGGCCTGGGCCCCGCCGACCCGGACGACCCGGTCGACGCCGAGCAGGCGGGCCGCGGCGAGGATCGTGCGGTCCGGCCAGCCGTCGCGCCGCCCGTCGGGACCGACACCGGTCGGCGGGGTGCAGAGGACGATCTCCTCCACCCCGGCGACGCGGGCGGGCACGACCGTCATCACGACGGTCGACGGGTAGACGGCCTTCCCCCCGGGGACGTACACGCCGGCCCGGGCGACCGGACGCCACCAGACCCCCATGCGGACGCCGTCGGCCTCCTCCTCCCAGTCCTGCGGCCGGGCCCGCTCGTGGAACCGGCGCACCTGGGACGCGGCGCGCTCGAGCGCCGCGCGCAGCATCGGATCCAGACCGTCCAGCGCGGCGTCCAGGACCTCGTCGGGGACGGTCAGGGGCCCGTCCGCGAGGTCCACCTCGTCGAAGCGGCGCGTGGCCGCGACGAGGGCGGCGTCGCCGTCCCGCGCCACGGCGGCGAGGGTGGCCCGGACGCCCTCGCGGGCGGCGGCGAGGTCGACGCGCGGCCGCGGGAGACGGTCGCGCGGGTCCGAGGCGTCGCCGCGGAGGTCCAGCACGCGCAGGCGGGCCACGGGGACCTCCGGGGACGCGGCGCGCGGCATGCTACCGACGTCGCGGTCGCCGTCCGGGGTCGGGACGGGCGTCGATCAGCCCGCGCGGCGGTACGGCGGCGTGTCGGGGACCGCGGGCCGGAGGGTCCGGACCTGACGGTCCTCCACGACCTCCGGACCGAACGCGGCCTTCAGCTCGCCGAACAGGCCGGCCCGGCGCTCGACCCGCAGCCGATCCCCCAGCCGGAACCGCCGCGCGGTCCCGTCGGCCTCCCGCACCTCCAGGGCCACCGGCGCGACGCCCGGATGGTTGCCGAGGACCGCCTCGAGCCGGGCGACGGCCTCGGGGGTGCACTGCGCGGCGTCGAGCCGCACCACGACCGGGGCGCCCTGGACCTCGGAGAGGTCCGGCGTCGTGACCTCGTCCACGGTCAGCTTCACGGCCTCGTCCCGCCGCTCGACCCGGCCGCGCAGGACCAGCACCGCGTCCTCGACGAGGACCTCGTGGGCGGCGAGGTACGTCGAGGGCCAGCACACGACCTCGACCTGCCCCGTGTGGTCCTCGACGGTGGCCGTCAGGTACGCGTCACCCTTCCGCGTGTACTTCTTCGTCGGCGCGGTCAGGACCCCCGCGATGCGGACGGTTGCGCCGTCGCTGCGCTCGCCGAGCTCGACGACCCGGGTGTCGACCAGCCGCTCGAGCAGCGCCTCCGCCCCGTCCAGCGGATGGGCCGAGACGTAGAGACCCAGGAGCTCGCGCTCGAGGCGGAGCAGCTCGCCGGCCGGGAACTCGAGGTCGGGGATCTCGACCGGGGGCGCACCACCGTCGTCGTCGGCGCCGCCCTCGTCGAAGAGGCTGAACTGCCCGGCCGCCTCGGCGCGCTTGCGGGCGACGGCCTCGGCGACGACGCCCTCGTGGACCTCGAGCAGCCCGCGGCGCGGATGCCCGAGCCCGACGAACGCCCCGGCGCGGATCAGGTTCTCGAGCACCGTGCGGTTCAGGACCGAGGCGTCGACCTTCGCGCAGAAGTCGGCGAAGTCGATGAAGCGGCCGTGCTCGGTCCGCGCGGCGACGATGCGCTCGACGACGCCCTCACCGACGCCGCGGACCGCGGCGAGTCCGAACAGGATCTCCTCACCGCGCGGCGTGAAGTCGGCCTCGGAGTCGTTCACGTCCGGAAGACGCACCGGGATGCCCATCCGGCGGCACTCGTTCAGGTACAGCGGCTTGACGTCCTTGTTGTTCCGGACGCTCGTCAGCAGCGCCGCCATGTACTCGACCGGATGGTGGGCCTTCAGCCAGGCGGTCTGGTAGCTGACGACGCCGTACGCGACGGTGTGCGCCTTGTTGAACCCGTACTCGGCGAACTTCTCGATGAGGTCCCATAGCCGCAGGACGAAGGCGCGCTCGTAGCCGTTCGCCAGCGCGCCCGCGACGAACTGCTCCTTCTGGGCCTCCATCAGCTTCCGCTGCTTCTTCCCGACGGCCTTCCGGAGCGCGTCGGCCTCGGCCATCGTGAAGCCGCAGAGGTCCGTCGCGACCTTCATGACCTGCTCCTGGTAGACGATGACCCCGTGGGTCTCGCCCAGGATCGCCGCCAGGTCCGGGTGGTCGTGCGTGACGGCCTCGAGGCCGTTCTTCCGGTCCGCGAACGCGATGTGCATGTCCATCCCGAGCGGACCCGGTCGGTACAGCGCCAGCAGCGCCGAGATGTCCTCGAACCGCGTCGGGCGCAGGCGCCGGACGAGGGCCTGCATCCCGGCCGAGTCCAGCTGGAACACCCCGAGCGTCTCGCCGGTCGCGAGCATCTCGTAGGTCCGGGGGTCGTCCATCTCCCCGAGGAGCTCGGGGTCGTCCATGTCGAGCTCGACGCCGCGGTTCGTCCGGACGTGGCGCTCGGCGTCCGAGATGACGGTGAGGTTGCGGAGACCGAGGAAGTCCATCTTGAGCAGACCGACCGCCTGGGCCGCCTCCATCTCGTACTGGGTCAGGACCTCACCGCCCTCGGCCCGCATCAGCGGCACGACCTCGGACAGCGGTCGGGCACCGATGATGACGGCCGCCGCGTGGATGCCGTGGTGGCGCTTCAGCCCCTCGAGCCGCTCGGCCACCTCGAGGACCTCGCGGTACGCCGGGTCCTCCCGCGCCGTGCGGAGCTCGGCGGACTTCTTCAGGGCCTCGGCCAGCGTCGCGTCGACGCCCTGCACGGCCGGCGGCATCATCTTCGCGAGGTCGTCCCCGACCTTGAACGGCTGGTCGAGCACACGCGCGGCGTCGCGGATGGCGGACTTGGCCTTGATCGTCCCGAAGGTCACGATCTGCGCGACGTGGTCCGACCCGTACCGCTCCGCGGCGTACCGGATCATCTCGCCGCGACGCCGGTCGTCGAAGTCGATGTCGATGTCCGGCATCTCCTTCCGGGACGGGTTGAGGAACCGCTCGAAGATCAGTCCGTGGCGGATCGGGTCGACGCGCGTGATGTCCGTGCAGTACGCGACGACCGAGCCGCCGGCCGAGCCGCGACCCGGGCCGACCCGGATGCCGACCGACCGCGCGTGTCGGCAGAGGTCGGCGACGATCAGGAAGTACGCCGGGAACCCCATCTGCTCGATGACGCCGAGCTCGTACGCGACGCGCTCGGCGACCGCGGAGGGCAGCGGATCGCCGTAGCGGCGTCGTGCCCCCTCCATCACGAGGTCCCGCAGGTGCTCGGCCTCCGAGACGCCGCCCGGCGTCGGGAACCGCGGCAGCAGGTCCAGCCCCAGCTCGATGGGGGCGTCGCACCGCTCGGCGATCTCGAGGGTCGCGTCCAGCGCCGGGCCGTGGTCGGGGAACTCCGCGCGCATCTCGGCGGCGGAGCGGACGTAGAACCGGTCCGACTCGAACCGGAACCGCCCGGGGTCGGAGAGCTTCGACCCGGTCTGGATGCAGAGCAGCGCGTCGTGCGCCGCGACGTCGTCGGCCCCCGTGTAGTGCGTGTCGTTCGTGATGACCGTCCGGAGGCCCAGCTCCGCCGCGAGCCGCTCGAGCTCGGGCCAGACGCGGCGCTGATCGGGGATGCCGTGGTCCTGCAGCTCGACCCAGTACCGGTCGGGGCCGAGGAGGTCGCGGTACGCCGCCATCGAGCGCCGCGCGGCGTCGACGTCGTCCCGCAGGAGGTGCTGGTTCACCTCGGAGCCGAGGCAGCCCGACAGGACGACGAGCCCCTCGTGATGCGCCTCGAGGAGCTCCATGTCGATGCGCGGCTTGTACCAGTACCCCTCGAGGTAGGCCCGCGTCGAGAGCGTCATCAGGTTGCGGTAGCCGGTCGTCGACTCGGCCAGGACCGTCAGGTGGTGCGCGCGCTGCTTC
>Ga0075480_10000455_pt1 | contig 24090 bp, 27 predicted proteins | sample DEB08_DNA_7_FD_81590 | JGI IMG/M metagenome (GOLD analysis project Ga0075480, IMG submission 81590) | Aqueous microbial communities from the Delaware River and Bay under freshwater to marine salinity gradient to study organic matter... | ecosystem: Environmental > Aquatic > Marine > Coastal ... | reverse complement strand
GTACTGTTTGGGAAGATGCTTGCGTTATTTCCAAGCTTAAAGATACCACGACATCTGGTTTTGACTACAACATGACGGTCGGCACATGGAGCGCCAGCGGGTTCACGACGAGCAGCGACCACAGTAATTCGGACAAGGTTGGCTATCTGGCGCTGGAGTGGAACAGCGGTTGTGATGTTCGTTTAGAGCCGCTGGATAACAACAATTATACATCCACGGGGGTCAACAAGCACGATTACGGTGTGACATTTGGCGGCACTGGAACGCCGGTTCTTAATATGTTGTCTGGTAGTAATTCACGGCGAGACACTGGCAACCGCGATAATAATGACGCAGGGGGTATGCACATTGCAGCGACTGATGGTACGACAGACAAAGCTGTCGGCGGCGGTGTAGATGATGGGGTGTCAACAACGGCGACTGGCTCTAATGCCTCATCGAAGTCTCTCGCTATCCCTAATCCCTTTGCGCCACAGAGCAGCAGTGCATGGATCAGGGCAACATTTGATAGCTGGGCCACAGATGGGGTGAACCATAATTATGACGCGGTTGCCGGTGGATCGAATTATCACTATCTTGGTTGGGTGGTCGTTCCGTCTGGTTTGACGGCTAGTGTCGTTGGAACAGGATTGCTGGATAGCCAGAAACTGTCACGAATGAGGTTGGCACGATGAACTATGTGGGTGATTTCGCCGCTGATGAAACGGTATATTTGAACTTCGCCAGCTACGACAGCAATGGCGCGTCTGTTACGTTGACCGGCCTGGCGACCAGCGATATTGAGATTTACAAGAACGGTGGCACGACCCAGCGCAGCAGCGATGCAGGGTACACCGTCTCGACGGACTTTGACACGATTACCGGCATTCACGCTATTTCGATTGATACCAGCGACAATACGGATGCCGGTTTCTTTGCGGCGGGGAATGATTACGTTGTGATTATTTCTAGCGTGACCATTGACAGCCAGACGGTCAGCTTTGTTGCTGGTTCGTTCTCGATTGAAAACAGGTTCATGCGGGGGACAGACAGTGCAGCGCTGGCATCGGCTCTGGCAACGGTTGACACAAATGTTGACGCCATTCTGGTTGACACAGGAACATCGTTGCCTGCCGATATTGCGGCCCTGAATAATCTTTCGGCGGCACAGGTCAACGCAGAGGTTGACACGGCCATCGCAGACGCGGCACTGGCAACGGCGGCGAGCCTTGCGACTGTTGACGCAAATGTAGACGCCATTCTTGTGGATACCGGCACGACCATACCGGGGCAAATCAGCGGGTTGAATGATATTTCAGCAGCCGCAGTTAATGCAGAAGTCGATACAGCCCTTGCCGACTATGACGGCCCGACGAAAGCCGAACTCGACGCTGGTCTGGCGGCGCTGAATGACCCTGATGCTGCCAGCATTGCCGATGCAGTGTTGGATGAAGCATTGGCAGGCCACGCCACGGCGGGGACTTTGGGTAAAGCAGTATCAGACATTGAGGCCGACACGAACGAATTGCAAAGTGACGATGTGCCGGGGCTAATAGCAGCACTAAACGACTTGTCAGCGGCACAAGTCAACGCGGAAGTTGATACAGCCATTGCAGATGCGGCATTGGCGACGGCGGCGAACCTGGCGACGGTTGACAGCAATGTAGACGCTGTTCTTGTGGATACGGGAACTACTATTCCGGCGCAGATCAGCGGGTTGAATGATATTGCAGCCGCCGATGTATGGGCGGCGGTAACGCGCACATTGACGGCCAATACCAATTTGAACGACCCCACAGCAGCAGCCATTGCTGATGCGGTGTTGGACGAGGCGCTTTCTGGTCACACAACGGCGGGGACGCTGGGCAAGGCGGTTGCTGATATTGAGGCCGATACGAACGAGCTACAATCCGATGATGTGCCGGGGCTGATTGCGGCGCTCAACGATATTTCTGTTGGTGACATCCTGACGACGCAGATTACGGAGAGCTACGCGGCGAATGGCGTGGTGCCGACACTGGCTCAAGCGATGATGATGCTGCACCAGCGGGTGCTGGAGCCTACGAAGTCGGGTGTGACATTGACGGTGCCGGATATTTCCGGTTCTGCGGCGGCAACCTTTACGGTTGATGACGCTGATAACCCGCAAACGGTTACGCGCACGACATGAGTGGGGCTTTTGTCTTATCTGGTTTGGGCGGGTCTTCGGGTGAGTTTGTCCTGTTTGGGTTGGCGGCTATTTTATGGTCGCCCGAAGACGGTGACACGGTGACGTGGACGCCGGAAAACGGTGAAAGTGGCATTTGGTCTGTGGAAGATGGCGATGATGTGACATGGACCGTAGTTAGCTAGGGGGAAGAAGTGAAAAACAAAGTCTATTTCTTTCTGTCGGCGGGCCGGTGTGGCACGCAGACATTATGCGCCACATTGGGGCGTCTGCGCCCGGATGCGGTGGTATTGCATGAGGGCATAAAGGGTGATTTCCGCTATGCGGATAAAGCCTATGAGTTTTTGCGCATGGTGATGTCGTTATCCGAGCGCCAGGACGTGATTATCACCGGATGGCCTACTTTTATCTGGTTGCCGATGTTCAAGATGCATCTTGGCAGTCGAATGGTGATTATTCCGCTGTTTCGTAACGCGGAAGACCAGATTTCTTCCTTGCGGGGGCATGATCTGGAAAATCGCGTCGATGATATGGCGAAAATGATCCCGTGGGGCGATGTTGACGCCTTTGTGGGTGAAATTGCCACAATGTATGCCCGTTTGAGGTGCTGGTGCATCGACGCCTTCAAGTTTGAGGATATTTTCTTCGGGAATCAGGACGAAACGGCCCGATTGGCGTTTCTTTTGGACGTTGACGCGGAAGAATTGCGCACATCCCTGATGAATAAGGTCGATGCATGGCCGTCACGGAAGCAAAATGCAGTATTGGAGGGTGCATAATGTCGAAATATGGAACATTGGCGCCTGCTTTGGCAGAGCGCGGCGGGGTTGACTACTTGATAAAGCGCTATGTTGACGGCGAAGGGTTGAGCAAAATTGCAAAAGACCTTGGATTTTCGGCTATGGCCTTAAGCAAGCATTTGCGCAGGCCAGAAAACATTGATGCATGGAAAGAGGCGAAATCCATACGCGCCGACCAGTGCATCGAGGAAATTCAATCAATTGTGGATGATGAAGATTTGGGCATTTATATCGACGCGGAAGGAAATGAACGTGTTGATAATGGCGCGGTCAATCGCGCTAAACTTCGGGTTGAAAACCGTCGATGGATGGCCAAAAACCTGGCCCCGGAGAAGTATGGTGACGACCACGGCGGCATCAACATCAATTTGAACCTGAATGAAATGCACCTGAATGCGTTGCGGTCACGTGGTAAGGTGATTGATGGCTGAAACCGCTGAAAGTGCCGTCGCGATCATGGAAGAATGGATCGCGGCATATGCCGACGACCCTGTTGCTTTTGTGACCTATGAATTGGGCGTTACGCCGGATGAATGGCAGGCCAAACTGCTAGAGGCGGTGGCCAAGGGCGAAAGACGCATTTCTGTCCGGTCAGGTCATGGCGTGGGCAAGTCGGCGGTAGCGTCATGGCTGGTGGTTTGGCATTTATTGTTCCGTTTTCCGCAAAAAACAGTGATTACGGCGCCAACATCCAGCCAGTTGTTCGATGCGCTGTTTTCAGAGGTCAAAAGCTGGATTAACAAGCTGCAAGAGCCGGTTAAAGTGCTTTTGGACGTAAAATCAGAGCGAATTGAGCTTCTAGCGGCACCTTCCGAGAGTTTTGTGGCCGCTAAAACGTCCCGATCTGAAACACCGGAAGCCTTGCAGGGCGTTCATTCTGACAATGTGTTGCTGATTGGCGATGAAGCGTCTGGTATTCCAGAACAAGTGTTTGAGGCCGCAAGCGGGTCAATGTCGGGCCATAATGCGACGACGATCTTGTTGGGCAATCCAACACGAACATCTGGCTTGTTTTTTGACACGCATACGCGCTTGAAAGAGGGGTGGTGGACGATGCGGGTGTCCTGTGAAGACAGCCCGCGTGTTTCCAAGGAATATATCGAAGAACAGGCGCAGCGGCACGGCGAAGAAAGTAATGTTTTCCGTGTCCGCGTGCTTGGCGAGTTCCCGGTTCGTGATGATGATACCATGATCCCGCTGGAACTAGTCGAAAGCGCCATGAAGCGTGATATTGAACTGGATGTTATGGCACCAGAAGTGTGGGGTCTGGACGTGGCCCGGTTTGGTTCGGATAGCACGGTGCTGGCACGCCGCCAGGGCAAGACAATTCACCCACTTGAGGTTAAAAAGCAGCTTGATTTGATGCAGGTTGTCGGCTTTGTAAAGCAATTATACGACAATGCCGAAACAAAGCCGGTCGAAATACTAGTTGATAGCATCGGTGTGGGTGCTGGTGTGTGTGATCGACTGCGAGAATTGGGATTACCGGCCAGAGACATCAATGTTTCTGAAAATCCCAGCATGAAAAGCGGATATATTAACCTTCGGGCTGAATTATGGGGCAGTTTGAAGGGTTTTTTGGAGAAAAGAGACTGCCGCATTCCCAATGATGAAGGGTTATTTGCGGATTTGGTCACGCCAAAGTATAGTTTCACGTCCAATGGCCGTATGAAGCTGGAAAGCAAGGAAGACATGAAGCGTCGTGGCTTTTCTTCCCCTGATCGCGGTGATGCGGTGGCATTGACGATGGCCACAGAAGCCGCAGTTGCCATTTATGGAACGTCCTATAATGGAAACTGGTCGAAACCAATAAAACGAAGGGTAAAAGGTGTCGTATGAACGAGATTGTCACCAATGATAAGGGTATTCCGCAGCCAAAACGCAAGCGCGGGCGCCCCCGGAAGCGTCCACTTGAGGCGCATGAAACGGTAAAGCCGGTTGCCAATGAGCAAGTTGTCGCCCAGGAAGACCGCAAGCCGGAACTAGCGCCAGAGCCTAAAGCCCCTAAAAAAGCAGAAAGGGCGGCTTCTGTGACAATTCCACCTCATTACTGGCAGAACATTCAGGGGTGGTGCAAATTTCATCTGTTTTACGGCGAAATGGTGGCCCGTGCAGGGCAGGAAGCGACTTTTGTGGAGGTTGGGTGCTGGAAGGGCCAAAGTGCCGCTTATATGGGCGTAGAAATCCTGAACAGCGGCAAGGATATTGCCTTTCATTGTGTTGACCATTTCCAAGGGTCGGATGAAGACGCACACAAGAATGACCCGGAAGTGCGGAATTTGAAGGCTGTGTTTGAAGAAAACATGAAGCCGTGTGTTCAGGCGGGGCTGGATTTGACAGTTCACACGTCTGACAGCGAAAAAGCCGCCAGTAAGTTCAAGGATGGTTCGATTGACTTTGTTTGGCTGGATGCAGGGCATGATTATCACACCGTAAAGCGTGATATTGTCGCGTGGTTGCCTAAAGTGAAGGCTGGTGGCATTATTGGCGGTGACGATTACCCAATGAAAGGCGTTGGGGATGCCGTGAGGGAAGTATTGGGCGTTGAGGTCAATATTTCAGAATATGACGGCTGGAAATACTGGCACATGCCGGTAGAAGCTGACTAGCAGGGGCTAAAAATGGATGCGTTAGAGGCGGCAGAAATCCTTGAAGAAGCAATGGATGAAATTGCGGGTGGCGCATCCGATCCTGAAATGATGGAGGAAGGCCCGATCACGCTTGAAGAACTGGAAGGTATCGTCAAGCGTGAGCTTGAAGACGCCCAAACGTGGCAAGAGGGCTTTCTTTCAACAGAACGGGCGCGGTTGCTGAATTATTACCACGGCAGGCCGTTTGGTAATGAGGAAGATGGTCGCAGCCAGGTTATATCCCGTGATGTTCGGGACACGATCCAAGCAATGATGCCGGGATTGATGCGCATGTTCTTTGGTGCGCAAAATATCGTCGAGTTTGTCCCGAAGGGGCCGGGGGATGACGAAGCGGCCCGACAGGCAACGGATTATGTCAATTACATCATCCAGAACGACAATCCGGGGTTCAAGGTGTTCTATGAGGCGTTCAAGGACGCCTTGTTGCTGAAAACCGGGATTATTAAATACTGGTGGGATGAAAGCCTTGAGGTCGAAGCGTGGGAGCTTTCAGGCATCGACCAGATTGATATGGCCGTTTTGGGCGCCGACCCGGAATTGACCATTGAGGTCGTTAATATGACCGCCGATGAAATGGGTATGGAAACATATGATGTTCGCCTGTCCCGTGAAATATCGAATGGTCGGGTCAAGGTGGCGTCCGTGCCGCCAGAAGAATTTGTTATTTCCAGTCGTGCCACGTCTATTGAAGATGCTCTGATGGTCGGGCACCAGTCGCTTGTGACGGTCTCTGATCTGGTTGAAATGGGCTACGACTACGAAATGGTGCGGGACCATACGGGTTCTGACAAGTTGGAATATTCGATGGACCGGCAGGCACGCCGCATTGATGAAATGGTGCCGACTGATCGTGCCGCCCATGAAAGCATGGAGTTGGTGTTTTACGCCGAAACCTATATCCGCGTCGATTATGACGGTGACGGTTTCGCGGAATTGCGCAAGATTTGTGTGATTGGTGACAGCAAGAACATTGTTGCCAATGAGGAAGTGCCGTTCTGTCCGTTTGTCGATCTTTGCCCTGACCCTGAACCGCATACATGGTTGGGCACGGGCGTAGGCGACAACGTGGACGATATTCAGCTTATTAAATCCAGCGTCATGCGGAATGTTCTGGACAGCCTGGCTTTGGCCACAACGCCGCGAATGGGTGTTGTTGAAGGCATGGTGAATATGGACGACGTGCTGAACACGGAAGTTGGCGCTGTTGTTCGTATGCGCCAGCCGGGTATGGCGTTCCCGCTTGAAACACCTTTTGTTGGTCAGCACGGCTTCTCTGCGCTGGAATACATGGACAATATGCGGGAAAACCGCACAGGCATTACCAAGGCCGCTGTTGGTTTGGACCCTGACGCCTTGCAATCTTCGACGCGGGCCGCTGTTGCCGCAACTCTTTCCTCTGCGCAGGAGCGTACAGAGTTGATTGGGCGTATTTTTGCTGAAATGGGGCTTGTTCCGCTGTTCCGTGGCATCTTGAAATTGACGGTTGCCAATCAGGATAGGCCGCGTGTTGTTCGTCTTCGTGGCAAGTGGGTAGAAATCGACCCACGGGCATGGGACGCTGGCATGGATGTTTCCGTGAATGTCGGGTTGGGTATTGGCGACCTTGAGGCCAAAATGACCTATTTATCGGCTATTGCTGACAAGCAGGAGCAGGCTATTCAGGCGATGGGGCCACAAAATCCTATTGCCGGTTTGCAGGAATATCGCAACACGCTGGCCGCAATGACGGAATTGATGGGCTTCAAGTCGCCTGAAAAGTTCTTTGTTGACCCGGCGCAATGGACACCGCCGCCACCAGAGCCAGCGCAGCCTGACCCGAATATGATTATTGCACAGGCAGAGGCGACAAAAGCGCAGGCTGATGCGATGAATGACGCCAATAAGATTGACCTTGAGCGCCAGGAAGCATTGATGAAGGATGATCTTGAGCGAGATAAATTGGATGCCGATATTCGCCTTCGTGCCGCTGAAATTGAGGCCCGTTGGGGTGCAGCAGTTGACGTGCAGCTAATAAAAGCGGATATTGAGCGCGAAAGAAATGCGGCGCGACAAAACAAAGAAGGGCCGAATGGCTAAAGATTATGAACTAGCCGCCCAAGGTAAACAGGCAGAAAGAATACTGTCTGATGAAATTTACCGAGGGGCTGTAGAGCAGGTTTCGCTCGATTTGTTTGAGGCTTGGAAATCAACGTCCTGGCACCAGATTCTGAAGCGGGAATTTATTTATCGCCAATACAAGGCGATAGGTGAGGTAGAGACAAGGTTGCGTGCCGTTATGGAAAACGGAAAATTCGCGCAACAGGTGATAAACAAAGAAACGTAATGGAGTTTTTGCATGGACATCAATGATGCCGACAACCCCGGTGCTGAAATCGGGATCGGAGTAAGTGATGCAGCAAGTCAGATTGCCGATCTTCTGGACCCTGTAGAGGATAACGAAGAAGGCGGCGATCAGGGCGATAGCCCACAAGCTGATGACCAGCTTGAGAACATCGAAGACGATGTTGAAGTGGAAACGGACGAAGCCGACCCTGAAACAGATGACGATGAAGGTGATCCAGAAGAAGGTGAAGCCGAAGACAGTGAAGACGACCAGACAGAGGTCTACGCCGTAAAAGTTGATGGCGAAGAACTTGAGGTAACGATTGATGAACTGTTGGACGGTTACAGCCGGACCCAGGATTACACACGCAAGACAATGGCTCTTGCGGAGCAGCGCAAGGATATGGATAGCCTTCGGAGTAGCATTGAGGGTGAGCGTCAACAGTACGCACATCTTTTGCCGCTTTTAGAGGCCCAATTGCAAAGCACAATGGAAGAAGCGCCTGATCTGGATGCAATGTTTGAGACAGACCCAATTCGGGCGACACAGGTAAAGCATGAATGGGATAAGCGTAATGCGGCCCAACAGGAAAAGCTGTTAGCTATTCGTTCTGAACAAGAGCGGGTGAATGCGGCAATCCAGCAGGACGCGCAGGCGCGGTATCAGCATCATGTTGCATCTGAAATCGAGCGGTTGCCGTCTGTTGTCTCTGAATGGGGCGACCAGAAGGTCATGGCTGACGAGCTAACCCAAATTAAAAGTTGGGCGCTGGATCAGGGTATGACCGAAGACGCAGTGGAAGGCATTGATAACGCCGATATGCTTGGGATGATGCGAAAAGCATGGCTTTACGACAAAGGCCAGAAGCGCGTGGTGAAAAAGCGCGTTAAGCCGTCGAAAAATATGCGACCTGGTTCTTCTGATGCGCAGCAAAAGCGTAATGTCTCCAAATCAACACGAGCCAAGCAGCGTCTTGCAAAGACTGGTACGCTGAATGATGCGGCCAGTGTAATCGAAACTATGTTGTAGGAGAAGCCATCATGGCTATCGTAGCAAATACATTCACGACATACGACGCGGTGGGTATTCGTGAAGACCTGTCTGATATTATCTATAATATCAGCCCGGAAGAAACACCGTTTATTTCCAATGCAGCCCGAAAGTCAGCCAAACAGACCTTGTTTGAATGGCAGTCTGATGCATTGAACGCAGCCAGTACATCCAATGCTGTTCTTGATGGTGACGATGTTGCATCGTTTGCCGCTGTTACGCCGACCACACGGTTGGGTAACTATACGCAGATCAGCCGCAAGGATGTTGTGATTTCAGGAACGACGGAAGTTGTGGACAAGGCCGGGCGCAAGTCTGAACTGTCTTATCAGCTTGCCAAGCGTGGTTCTGAACTGAAGCGCGATATGGAAGCAATCTTGCTGTATAACCAGGCCGCAGGCGCTGGTAATACGACAACAGCCCGTACTACGGCTGGCCTTCCTGCCTTCCTTCGGACCAACACCAACGCTGGTTCTGGTGGTTCTGATCCGACTGTTTCCGGTGGTATTGTGAATGCGGCCCGTACTGACGGTACGCAGCGTGCATTTACCGAAACCATCCTTAAGGATGTTGTGAAGCAGGTTTATGACGAAGGCGGTAATCCATCAACCCTGATGGTTGGCACTTTCAACAAGCAGGCTGTTTCTGCCTTCACTGGTATTGCTGGTCAGCGGTTCAACGTGCGGGGCAACCGTGCGTCAACAATCATTGGCGCCGCAGACATCCATGTGTCTGATTTTGGCAACCTGTCGATTGTTCCCAATCGCTTCCAGCGTGCGCGTGACGCCTTTGTGATTGACTTTTCACATCTGGCAGTGCGTGAACTGCGTCCTATGACGCAGGAGCAGCTTGCAAAGACTGGCGATGCTGAAAAGCGCATGATTATCTGTGAATATGGTCTGGAAGTCGGGGCAGAAGCCTCTTGCGGTATTGCCGCTGACTTGACCACTTCCTAGTGAAGTCATGGTTTGAGGGGGCTTCGGCCCCCTCACTCACAGAAGGGGGCTATCTTGTCTGACAAGAGACTTTTTGAGGTTGATCCAAGAACGGGAATATCGACCTTTTTTCACTATAATTCTGATGATGACACGTTTGTTCTTGAGAAGCAGCAGGACGCAGAGCCGTTGCTTGACTTCAACAAGGCCCGATTTAATGATGCACCTACCCGGTGGGGTGACGGTCAGCTTGTTGCTTCTATTCCTTTGCACCTTTTCTTTGAATTAAAACAGAAGGGGATTATCGACGATCAAAATGAGCTAAAGAAATGGCTCAATGATCCAGATAACCGCTTTTTCAGAACACGACCAGGGGACGTTTAATGCCGACGATTGCTGTATGTGTACCAGCCCGTGACGAAGTGAATACCATGTTTTCGCTGGATTTGGCGAAAATGGTAGGGTTTCATATGAAACATACTGATGATCGTGTTGTGTTGTTACACAGTGCGGGCACGCTAATTGCCGATCAAAGGCAAGATTTGGCTTTCCGGGCGCTTGAAAATAATGCCGATTATATCTTGTTCCTGGACAGTGATATGCGGTTTCCAAAAGACACAATTCAGCGGTTAATGGCGCATGATGTTCCTGTTGTAGCGTCTAATTACTCAACAAGGAATGCGCCAACGCACCCTGTCGCCTTCACCAGCCCTATGTTGGATGAATACCTTTATACCGCCCCAGACAGCACGGGGCTTGAAGAATGTTTGGCGGTGGGTATGGGTGTCTTTATGGTGAAGGCTGACATTCTCAAGGATTTGTCCTTACCGTGGTTTATGATTGGTTACTCCCCCCGGACCAATCAGTTTCAGGGTGAGGACATTTATTTTTGCGGGCAGTTGCGGCAAGCGGGTCACAAGGTTATGATTGACCACGATCTATCGCAGAGTGTCCGTCATGCCGGGACGTTTGAGTTCTCAAGTGAACATGCTTTCATGTTGAAAGATGTTGAGGGCAAAGAGGCAGCGGAGTAGCCGATATGACGATTACGAATTTCTCAACACTGAAATCAGCGGTAACAGACCTGTTGGGCCGGTCTGATCTGGATAATGAGGTCGAAGGCTTCATTTCGCAGGCAGAAGCGCGGTTTAATCGTTTGATCCGCACTCGCGATATGGAAACAACATCAGCACTGTCTTTGAACGCTGATGGTGAGGCTACATTGCCTTCCGATTTTCTGGAATACAAGATGTTGTCCTGCTCGACAACGCCGACCAGTTTTCCAGAAATTGTTGATGTAGACAGCGATGAATTTCTGTTTCGTCACCGCCCTAATGCCAATCCGCAATATGTTGGTATTTCGGGCACCACGATCATTGTGCGGCCTTCTGCCAATGTTTCTGCCACCCTGTATTACTACCAGCGCATTCCGGCGCTGACTTCGCTGAACACGACGAATTGGCTGATTACAGATGCACCTGATGTGTATTTGTACGGCGCCGCAATGGAAGCCGCCATTTACATTCGGGACCAAGAGCGGATTAGTATTTATGGCGAAAACCTAGCATCGGCCATGAATGAGCTAACAACGCAGCGCCGGTTTGACCGGACAACCCGCGCTCCTGACGCTGCACAGGCGCCGGGCGGGCGTTCTCTTGAAAGCGGCGGCGCACGGATGGGGTAATGCCAAATGGCGTTTTCAGAAATTACGGACAGGCAATCACTTGAGCAGGCAGTTCAATTTCAGTTCCGCTCTACTGCGCCTGTAGAATACACCGTAGCGGCCATCCACCAGGTTGAAGCGCAGGTTAATTCCAAGGTCCGTATTCGGCATCAAATAGGCCGTTCAACGGCCAGTGTGACTTCTCGCTTTACGTCGCTTCCTTCTGACTTCCTTGGCATGGTCGGGGTTCAGATCAATTCTGACCCGGTTAATCACCTTGAGTTCTTGCGCCCTGACTTGATGGATCAGTGGAAGCCGGAATATACCGTTGCGAATGATCCGAAGTTCTTTTCGATCATTGGTGACGAAATGGAGTTAATGCCGGTTCCAGATGAAGCCTTGCAGGCTGAAATGACCTATTACAAGAAATTGGACAGCCTAGATGCCGACGGTGCGACGAACTGGTTGGTGACGAACTACCCGCAGGTTTATTTCTTTGGTGTCTGTAAGCACGTTGCTGGAATGATGCAGGACAATCGCCTGATATATTTTGCCCAAGAGTTTGAGGCGGCATTGGAACTGATGATTGAAGAAGATGATCGGTCCCGGTATCCCACGGGAACGCTTAACATGCGGTCAAAGCGCGTAATCGGTTAATGGAGTGAATTGTGGCTGATGCAACAACGACAAATTTGGGCCTGACAAAGCCGGAAGATGGCGCTTCATCTGATACATGGGGCGGCAAACTCAATACTGATATGGACCTGATTGACGCGCTATTTAGCGGCGCTGGTGACGGCACAAGTGTGGGTTTGAATGTTGGTTCTGGTAAAACACTGACTGTCGGCGGCACTATAACAGTCACAGGTACGGCCAATATTGACCATGACGCGCTAACAAACTTTGTCGCCAATGAGCATGTTGACCATTCTGCTGTTTCTATTTCGGCGGGTGGCGCTTTGACTGGTGGCGGGGACATTACCGCCAATCGTTCTATTACGCTTGATGTGAATGCGCTGACAGAAGACGAGTTTCCAGATGAAGCGGCTGACTATCTTCTGGCTTATGACACGTCGGCATCTGCGCATAAGCGCATTCTGATTGAGAATATTGCTCACGATGCTTTGTATGGTTTTGTCGAAACCGAGCATGTGGCGCATACGTCTATTTCGATCAGTGGTGGTGAGGGGCTTTCTGGTGGCGGTGATATAACTACGTCCCGCACGCTTAATGTTGATATTGATGGCCTTACAGCTTTGTCATCTGTCGATAAAGATGCTGACTATGTGATGGTCTATGACGCTGACGCGACCGAGCATAAAAAGGTTCTTGCCGTTGATATGCCGGTCACGGTTGACCAGCACATGATGGCGCGGGCTGTTGAGCAATCAACGCTTCTTTCTGTTGATACGAACATTATGGGCCGCATTTATGCGCCGCCAGGCTCTAGCTGGTCGGTTGTTGCCGCCAAGGCATACGTGGATACGGCGGGGACAACCGGCGCGACTACTATTGATGTTCACAAGAACGGAACAACGATATTCAGTGCGGTAATGTCTATTGCTAGTGGCGGCACAGCGTCAACAGGCGGGACGTTGGATGGTGCGCAGACATTCGCTGACGGCGATTATCTGGAAATTGACGTTGATGCCATTTCTGCGTCTGCGCCACGCGGGTTGCAGGTTCTTCTACAGTTAAGAGCGACGTATTGATGGATGTTCAGACCCTTGCAGATCATATCGGTGACTATCGCGCCTTTTCCTTGAATAACGGCCTAGACGTTCGCTTGTCTGATGTGACGTTTGGGGAAAAGCACCTGTGTGTTCAGGTTCAGCTTTCTGCCAATGGTCAATCTCTGCCATTCAGCAATCCGTGGACTATCGTAAACCCACCTCTTGTGGATGGAGAAGGGTCTACTGATCCTAGCGATGTCCTTGTGTTTATCATGCAGAGTTCGGGGTTCTTTGATGGGTAGCTACACAGTCTATATGGACACAGGCGGCGGTCTTTTTTGCTCTGACACTGTTTGGCTTAACGCAAAAGACGGCAGCGGCACGGTGCAGGTGACTGACGTAACGACAGGGGAATATGCAACAACGGCGGCGGGGAAAAGCAAGGTCGAGTCAGTTTATCTTGTCTATCAGGGGTTTCTTGGGTTCGACACTTCTGTTATCCCCGATGCGTCAGAGGTTTTGACTTCTGTTTTGTCGTTGAACGCTGGTGACACAGCAAGCCGGTCCTATAAAATGCAGGCGCGGAACTATTCATGGGGGCCAACCCTGGCAACAGCCGATTGGCAATATCCTTGGTCCGATAACTCACTTTTAGCAGAATATGATGTTTCTGGCGGTTGGACCGCTGACACATACTATGCTTTTACGTCGGAAGCGGGGATGGCTGACGCTGTTAATAAAACGGGTTACACCTATTTTATTATTGGTACTGACACGATTGACGGCATTGCCCCTGCGTCTATTGATTGGTCCATTTATCATACGAGCGACGAACCCGGCACGTCGAAAGACCCTAAGTTGGAAATCACAACAGAAGATGTGCCTGACTTTACGCCATTTGTTATGTGGGTGTCCTGATGCCTGACTTGCAGAAAATAGAAATCCCGCCTGGTATCTTCCGGAATGGCACGGAATATCAGTCAATGGGGCGCTGGTATGACGCCAATCTTGTGCGCTGGCGTAACGGCACCATGCTTCCTGTCGGCGGCTGGGCACCATTTACGTCAACGCAAATGACTGGTGTCCCGCGTGGTGCTTTAGGGTGGACCGATAATTCAGGTGATGCTCGATTGGTCACGGGGACGGCATCGAAGCTGTATTCTGTGAATGAGGCGCAGACGGTTTCCGACATTACGCCGGTCGGCTTGACTACGGGTAACGAAGACAGCACGGCCATTAGCGGCTATGGCGGTGGTTTGTATGGTGCTTATGAATACGGTACGCCGCGTAGTGATGCGACTTCTTTGGATGACGCCGATACATGGTCATTGGATGTTTGGGGTCAAAACCTTGTGGGGTGTCTGACTTCGGACGGAAAGTTGTATGAATGGACAACATCTGGTGTTGCCGCGCAGATCAGTAATTCACCAACAAGCTGCAATGCAGTAATGACAACCGATGAACGGTTCGTGTTCGCTCTTGGCGCAGATGGGAATGGTCGAAAAGTGTCATGGTGCGACCAAGAGAACAACACGGTCTGGACGGCGGCTTCTACTAATCAGGCTGGCTCTAAAGAACTGACTACTAACGGCAAGTTAATGAATGGGATGCGTGGCCGTGGACAAGCGATTTTGCTGACTGATATTGATGCACATGTCGCGAATTATGTCGGCCCGCCATTTATTTATTCGTTCTCCAAGGTGGGCGACAATTGCGGTTTGGTTGCGCCAAATGCTGTTGTCTCACTTCCAAACGGCAATGTTATGTGGGCGTCTTATCAGGGCACCTTCTATGTGTATGACGGTTCCGCTGTTCGTCCTGTCCCGTGTGAGGTAACAGATTACCTAAAGGCTAATGTGAATTGGGACCAGAAGGCGAAGATTGCCGCAACGTCAAATAGCCTGTTTAATGAGGTTTGGTTCTTTTATCCGTCAACGGCAGGCGACGAATGCGACAGTTACGTTTCCTATAATTTCATCGAAGGCCATTGGTCGGTTGGTTCAATGGATCGGTCGTGCGGTGTGGACGTTGGCGCCTATGATGTACCGCTATTCGTTTCAACGGATGGGTACTGGTACAAGCATGAAACAGGTTTTTCTGTAGGCGGTGCTTCTGTTTATGCCCAAAGCGGTCCTATTGAAATGGGGATGGGGCGATATTGGGCATGGGTCACAAGCCTTGTTCCAGACGAAAACACTTTAGGTGATTTGCAGGTATCGTTCATCGGCGCAGCGTCCCCTACAGGCGACCAAACGACATATGGGCCATATACCCCCGGAAACTACACAGATATGCGCTTCACGGGGCGCCAGATGGCCGTAAAGGTCGAAAGCACGGGGGAAAAAGAATGGCGCTGGGGCGTTCCGCGTATTGAGGTTCAAGTAGCGGGAGAGCGTTAGATGCGGTTCCCGCCTGTCCCTGACCAATGGAACATTGATTACCAGCTTTTGTTCAGCACCCAAGTTGAGGCGCTGGCCCGACAATCACGCAAGGTTGGTGAAGATTTGATTGTTGGCGGTAACGACGGAACCCGCGTTGAGCGTGTTATCTACCCTTCTATTGAAGGTTGGGGCGTCCAGGTTGACCCTATAGAACCGACCTATCCGTGGAAGGATTTGCGCGGTCATATCCTGTCCAGAACGGGCGGCAACGCCCCCCCTGCGTTCAGTCAGTATATCGGTGACATCTATCAGTGGAATTTTGACAGCGCCAGCCAAGAGCAAGAAGTATTCAACGAATACCACATGCCGCACGATTATGCTGTTGGTACTGACCTATATGTGCATACTCACTGGTCTGTTGATGCAGCTAGCACAGGCGATGTGAATTGGCTGTTCGATCTGGCTTATGCCAAGGGGTACGATCAGGCTGTTTTTGAGGGAACAGCCGGTAGCGGTTCTCCTGTTACGGTGTCGGTTACGCAATCGTCACCAACTGCTTTCAAGCACCAGATTGCAGAGGTTGAATGTTCTGCGTCTGGTGGGTTGATTTCACCGGCTACGGTCAATGTTTCAATCACCAGCGGAACAGCAGCCTTAACGGCGGCTTCTGCACTGTTTACGGCAGCAGATATTGGGCGGACTGTGACGATTGTGGGCGCTGGTTCTGGAGGGGCTGATCTAGAAACAACAATTTCTGGATATAGCAGTACCACTTCTGTTACTCTTGCAGACAACGCCTCTACGACGGTCAGCGCACAAGACGCTTTCAGGTATCGCGTTCTTGATACTGATTTGTTGGAGGTTGATGGCCTGATAATGGTGCGAACCTGGCGTCATGCGACAAGGACAGCGGATACCTTGAACCAAGCTCCGTTCCTTCACGAAATTGACATACATTACCAAAGCACCGGCATTGGTACTAAAGGGCGTAACGGCCCGGACTTTTGGAGTTGACGATATGGGCTTGTTTAGCGGCGGTGGCACACCAAAATATCTGAAAAAGCAGGGTAAGAAGATACTTGGCGAAGCGTGGGATGTTTACAATTCCACGTCGTTCAATCCGTATGAGGGTGAAGCCGTTGCCCCGATGAATAATGTCCTGTCTACGGCCATTAACAATGCAGCGACGGCAACAAACCCCGGCCAAGGCATGTTCGATCAGGCTGTGTCGACGGCGCAGGGTGCTGCCAATACAGCGGCGGGGTACAGGCCGCAACAGATTCAATACACCAATGTTGCTCCTACAACGGTAGCGGCGGCGCCGACTGTTGCCGCTCCTCAAATGGTGACATCACAGGACGTTCAGGCGGGGTCATTCCTTGACGCCAATATGGACGATTACATGAACCCGTATATTCGGAATGTGATCGACGCCACAATGTCTGATCTAAATTACAATCGGGAGGTGCAGCGCGTTGCTGATCGGGCCTCTGGTGCGGCGGCGGGCGCTTTTACCAATGACCCTCGAATGCAGGTGTTGACGGCAGAAACAACAGGCGTCTTTGACCGCACAGCGGCAGGGACAATTGCTGATCTGTACCGTACTGGCTATGACACAGCGTCAAACCTGGCTGTTGGCGATATTGACCGTCGTTATAATGCTGGTGTTTCTAACGCTGATCGGAGCCTTACCGCCCAGGGCGCGAACCAGACGGCGGCGAATGAAGTGGCTTTAGCCAATGCGAAGTTGGCCTCCGAAGCCAATATGAAACAGGCTGACATTAACGCCGACGCCGCATTGGCTGATGCATCTGGCCTTTTGGACGCTTCTACGAAGAATGCAGATATGGGGCTGGCGGTAGCCAAGTTGGCGGCTGATACGGGATTAGACGCCAGTCAGATCATGGCTTATGCAGGGTCGCAGGCAGGCCAGCAGGATGCCGCATTTAGGAAGCTGGCGCTTGACGCAGGTTTGACGCAGCAGCAGTATGACCAGTTGTTGCCGACATTTAACTATGAGCAGTACGTCGCAGAGCAAGACTTCCCGTTCAAGAAGATGGGCCTTCTTACAGGCGCCATTAGCAGTATCGGCAACCAGAGAAGCGGCAGCAGTGTTGCCTCTGGTATTGGTGACCTAGCATCGGGGCTGGGTAATTTTGCTAGTGGAATGAAGCAGCGTTAGGGGGCAGCATGATGGACAATCAGGCATATAATTCAAACGGCCTGACGGACGAGCAGCGCAAAAGTCTTGAAAAAAGAGATTGGCGAGACAAGGTTCTTTGGCTTTTTGGCCAGGGTGACTATCACCAAGAACGCCAGCGCCAAGATTTTCTGGACGAAAACGAGCGTCAGCGCCAAATGAGCGGTCTTGCTCAACAGAAGCGTAAGCAGGGCATCATAGATCAGGCTATGGCAGAGGTTCAGGTGCCCTACCAAATGGGGCAGACAGGTTATGACCCCACTATGGGGCAGCGCATGGGGATGCTATCAGGCGCCATTAACGGTCTTGGTTCTTATGGTTTGAGCGGTCCTGTCCGTCGGGTAAGAAGGTAGGGTAATATCATGGCAGATCAGAGGTACGGTGCAGACGGCCTGACAGACGAACAGCGCCAGTACGCTAAAGAAAACCGTGATTGGCGGGATCGTGTTTTGTGGTTGTTTGGTCAAGGTGATTATCACAAGAACCGGCAGCGCCAAGAATTTTTGGACTACAACCGAGCTGTTGCCCAGCTTCAGGCGGACCAAGCGCGGGGCGCGGCATCACGCGCTTTGGAAACGACGCGCCAGATTGATGCGGATCAAGACTTTTTAGCGACAGCAGCTAGCCAGTACGCGGCAACAGGACAGGCTTTCTCTCGCGAAGCTGTTGACGCAGCAAAGCGCCTTGGTGTCACGCTGGATGATACTATGGTTGGCGGCGCCGTCACCAATCGAACCGTCTTTACCCCCGATCAAGAGGCAATGCTTGGTAATCTACCGTCTATGGGGAAATATGTTAATGACATAAGGTCAGAGGGAAGTGGTCCTGCTGCCCGGTATGCCCGTTCATTGAGGGTTGCCGGTATCTCTCCTGATACTGTTGACCGATACACACCTCCCCTTCGCGAAGGGCAGGTTTTGAATGATGACTTCACGGTGGCGACCGTTCCCAACTTTGATGAATCCGCATCTAACACGGCAGGCATGATCGCAAGCGCGGAGGCAAAGGCGCGGGCAGACCAAGATCCTATCCAGGTTATGGACAAGAGAACGGGTGAAATAGTTATCGTTCCGAAGACAGAAGCAGTGCGGAACCGGAACTATGTAGACGCCTCTACGGGCCGTGAGTTGCGGGCAGAAGACGATGCTTCGAAACTGAAGGCGGCTGCTAGCGCCCAAAGTAATGCTATGATGAATAGCTTTATCACTAATGCCCTGAATAACATCACGCCATATACGACAGGTTTTGGGGCGGCATTGCAGTGGGTTCCAGGCACAGATGCCAAGAGGCTTGCTGGAGAACTTCAGGCCATTATCGCCAATATTGGGTTTGACCGCCTTCAGTTGATGCGTGACCAGTCTACAACAGGTGGTACGCTGGGTAATGTCAGTAACATTGAATTGAGCATGTTGCAGTCTGTGAGCGGTACGTTTGACCAGGCCAATGATCCTAACCAGCTTGCTTATAACCTGACCCGGTATGGCAAGGTGCTGAACGCCATCGTGCATGAAGGGCTGGAGGCCGCACAGCGGGCCTACATGGAGCCATATGATCCGAAACGGAGTTATGTGGAAGAAGGCAGAATGGAAAGAGAATTGATGGTTACGCCGGACACAACCAATGTAACCGTGCGCCGTGTAGAATAAGAATGGTGATGCTATGCCTAGATATGAAGTAGTCATTGACGGTTATGAGTATGGATTTGACTATCCAGATGAAAATACGCCCGATGAAGTTCTTCGTGGGAGAGCGGAAGAAATGGCTCGCCGTTACAGAGCGGCGCAGCAAGGCGACGACGAATATCAGAGCATTTATGATCGCCAAAAGAAGGCCCATAGCGGGGTGCAAGGAGCTTTGGCTCAAATGGGGCACGGCTCTTTGCTGGGGTACGGCGACGAAATAAACGCGGCCTTGGCTACGCTGATTTCTGGCCCGGAAGGGTCATTCACCGACTTGATTACGGGCGAAGGCAGCGACTATTACGACAAGCGGCTGGACATTAACCGCCGTGTTCTCAATGAGTACCGGGATAAAAACCCTGTTCTTGCACCTGTCATGGAAGGTAGCGGCGGGGTTCTGACTGGCTTGGTTGCTGGTCGCGCTGGGTTGGGCGGCACGGGTAGCACGCTGGGGCAAACAGCGAAGATTGGCGCGACAGAGGGCGCAATTGCGGGATTTGGTGAAGGGGAGGGCGGTTTTGTCAATCGCGCCTTTACAGGTGGCGTCGGGGCCACCCTTGGCGGCGTTGCGCCTTATCTTCTAGCCGCTGGTCGTCCTGCGGCGCAGTCTGTTGCGCGGAACGTGGGTAGATTTTTGGACCCAGGCATCCAGAAGTTGAACAAAGCGCAACGCCTGTTGATGGAAGACTTGCGGCTTGACGCCTTCAATCCGAACAAGCTGCGTCGTGTGCCGGGCAAACAGCAGACGGTAGCGGATATAGGGGGAGCTAACACGCTGGCAGAAATGCAGGCAGCGGCGGCTATTCCTGGAAACCCGATGCTGGATGAAACGGTGGATTTCATGTCTGCCCGTCGCGCCAACCAGTACGGGCGAATTACTGATGACGCCGTTAGTTTGACGGGCCAGTCGCCCATTAACCGCATACAGGCTGAAGACGAAATTCTGGATGCGGCACGCAGGGAGGCAGACGATCTTTATCAGGCTGCATATGCTAATCCTGCGCAGATTGGTGATCTTGATACCTTGCGGCTGCTAGACAGTGACATTGTTAAAGAGGCTTACGATGATGCTTTGCGTCTGTATGACGCAGAGCGTTCGGCTGGAATGTTGATTAACAAGGATTTGCCCCCGCTGGACAATATCTTTGTTAAAAATGCAAAAACAGGGCAGGTTCGTTTGGTGCGCTCCCCAAATATGCAGACCCTTGATTACATCCAGCGTGCTTTGGACGATAAGGTGACGCAGCTTTACAAAGACGGTAAAGGTGGCCTAGCCGGTATCGCCAAAGAAACGCGCCGTAAGCTGATTTCTGCAATGGAGAAAATTTCCCCTGAATACGAACAGGCTCGACAGGTTTGGCGCGGCAAGTCAGAGGGGCAAGACGCGCTGAAAGCTGGCAAGAAGTTCTGGACGGCTTCTGAAAATGATGTTGCTAATGCCATGAAAGACATGTCTGCAACAGAACAGGCGCTTTACCGCCAGAGTGCAATGGAAAGCATTCAGGACAATGTTATGCGCCCGTCTGACACAATCAATGTGGTAGGTCGCCTGAATAATGAAACCATGCGCCGCAAGCTGGCCAAGATTTCTACCAATCCAGAGGCCGTGGAAAACTACCTTCAACGCGCAGACATAGAAAAAAGCATGGCCCGTACCGAGGACGCCATTCTTACCGGGTCGCGGACAAAGAACATGGCGGCAAAGATGAAGGCCATTGAAGAAAACCCTAGCCTTATTTCAAGGGCTGTTAGCAAATTCCGCACACCGGCCACCGCCTTCGACACGCTCACAGAAGCCATGACTTCGGCGGGCCAGCGTGACGCTGCGGGGACGACAGCGGGTGAGCTATTGCAGCTTGGTGCTACGGAATTAAATGAAAATCAGCAAAAACTTATTGCTGATTTGTTCAAGTCTTACATGCTGGAGCGTGAAGTTGATCGGATCGGGATGGCTGGCGCCCGTTCGGCTTCGTCTTTCGCCAACCGCATGACACCATATGTCATTTCAAATTAACCCCTCTATATAAGTATGTTTTTTTATGATCAACAAGCTAAAACAGGGGCGCGATTTTGGAGAGTTGGCTAGACCCGCTGTTAGGATACGGCCCCCTAGGAATGTGGTTGGTGTGGCAATTATACCGCGACAACAGGCAGGCCAAGGCGATTACGGATTTGACACAAGCCTTGAGCGAAAACGCCGCGAGTCAGCAAACAATCGCAACCGCCATCACAGATATCCGCACGCATCTCATGGGGCGCGGTCAATGATGCGGAAGATTATAAAGATTTTAATTAAACATGAATGTTTGAAAGGCGCGGACAAGGCGATAAGAGATCATAAGGAATCGTCGCGCGTCTTAAGGGGTGAAATTGAGAAATTATCACAACAATTAAAGGCACAAAGGGAAGATGTTTGACCTTTTGGATATTTGCAGGGATTTTTTGGGCTATCTAATGATCGTCGTCATGGCTGTCTGGGTCAAACAGCGAATGGCATGGATTCACAACACAACAGGGTCAATGAGAATGGACGCCCGCGCGGTTCAGTGCGTTGCGCTTTGCATGATCGTCTCGATCTTGTTTTGGCAGGTCGGGTGGCATGAAGTCGGCGCAGGGCCGGAGAATGTTAATTTTGTCCTGTTTGCCGTGGTTAGCCGCCTATGGCTGGTGGCCGCGTCGACAATGGCGGTGGTCTCATATTGGAACCTGACGGCTGGAGCCGATTGGCGGCGTAATGTACGGCGGCTGGCGGGGCTGGCCGGGATTGCATCGGCGTTGTCCATCGTGTCATACATTTTTTTACAGGTGGCCGCATGACAACATCACTGACAGACGAACAACTACAAGAAGCTGTAGATTTATTGGCGCGGCATTCTAGCGTCAGCGAGGCTTCGCGGCACACAAAATGGCCGTGCAAACAGCCTGCCTTTTCACATCGCCTAAAGTCTGCACGTGACGCGGGATTTGTGCCATCTCCGGGATCAATCCCTATCGAGCCTGACGAACTGGACGTTGTAAAGCAGGAGTTGCGCGATGCGCGGCTTCTTCTTACGCAGATCAAAAGCGAGGAGATTACCCGCGCAAATGTGCGGTCATGGGTTGGTCTTGTATCGGAAAAAGAAAAAGCGCCGCCAAAATGGATAGTTAAGCCAAGCAAACGCGCCGGTCTGGGTGTGCCAACACTGTTTGCATCAGACTGGCATTGGGGCGAGGTTGTAAATCCCGATGAGATTCATGGCGTCAACAAGTTCGACCTGGAGATTGCCAAGGCGCGGTGCAGGTCGCTAATCAATACGGCTGTTGGCCTGCTGACTAGCGAATTTAAAGACCCCGATTACCCCGGCATTGTCTTTGCTCTGGGCGGCGACATGATCACGGGCGACATTCACGAAGAACTATCCAAGACCAATGACGCGCCTATAATGCCGACGGTGGTTGACTTGTTCGAGAATCTTATTTGGTGCATATCAACCCTGGCGGACAGGTTTGGGCGGGTCTATGTTCCGTGTGTTACCGGCAACCACGGCAGGAACACAAAGAAGGTTCAAGCGAAAGAACGCAGCGCCACCAATTTTGATTGGCTGGTCTATTGCCTTCTGGAAAAGCATTTTTCAGGGGATGACCGAATTCAGTTTAATGTTGCCGAAGGTTCCGACTGCCTGTTTAAGATATACGATCACGAATATCTATTGTCACACGGCGACCAGTTCAGAGGCGGTGATGGCATGATCGGGCCGCTTGGCCCTATCACGCGCGGGCGACACAAGAAGGCATCGCGCAACGCGGCAATTGACATGCCGTTTCAGACAATGATCGTCGGCCATTTTCATACTTTGATGCAATTGCCTAACCTGATCGTCAACGGCTCGCTCAAGGGTTATGACGAATATGCGTTTCAGGGCAATTTTTCGTATGAAGTCCCGGCGCAGGCACTGTGGATCACTCACTCTGATCGCGGCATAACGCACCAGATGCCTATTTACCTCGAAGACAAAAAGAAAGGGGCGTCTAAGTCATGGGTGAGTTGGACAAAATAAGGACTTCTGACGGCGGTTTTGTTGCGTGGCGTTGGGTGTCGTTCACGCCAAAAGAGATGCTTTGCCGTTGTGGTGAATGTGATTCCTTCGTTGACGTTCAATTTATGGATTCCCTGCAATGGCTGCGCGATGCCTACGGCAAGCCTATGCCAGTGACCAGCGGCCATCGTTGCGAGGCGCACAACAGGGCGGTCGGCGGCAGTGGAACCAGCGGCCATTTAACGGGCCGTGCAGCCGATATACAGGTAAAGTGGGGCGATGCCCTAGACCTTTTGATCTTGGCCCATAAACGGGGCTTCACGCGCTTTGGCGTCAACCAAAAGGGGCGTTATGAAGGGCGGTTTATCCATCTGGGGATGGATAGGACAGAACCAACAATTTGGAGCTATTAATGGGCGAATTAATCTATCTGGATGAGTACAGGAAAGAAAAGAGGCAGGCGACGAAAGAAGAACTCGACGGAATCATTGAATCCATCTGGGCGGCGTTGTATTTCCGCTTTGACGCTACAATCGCCCCTGTTTCGCCAGAGGAAGATCCCGAATAAAAAGC
>Ga0075480_10000454_pt1 | contig 24126 bp, 8 predicted proteins | sample DEB08_DNA_7_FD_81590 | JGI IMG/M metagenome (GOLD analysis project Ga0075480, IMG submission 81590) | Aqueous microbial communities from the Delaware River and Bay under freshwater to marine salinity gradient to study organic matter... | ecosystem: Environmental > Aquatic > Marine > Coastal ... | reverse complement strand
TCCATAATTCCAAAAATAAGCGATACAATAGTAGCAGTAAATAAAGCTAACAGCTCTATTAAATATTTATTAGGGACAATTGTATCTAGGACAAAACCTCAAGGTCAATTTATAACTCATGGATTTATCCTTAAAATTAAAACCCCAGAATCACCAGATCTTGTTGCTCTTCAACCATTTTTTTAAACCTAAATAATAGTAATTTCGATATCGTAGTTAAAAATGAAGAGAAAGTAAAAAGAATTAAAGAGTAAACTAAATAAAAAAATTTTATTTATTAATAAATGGGCAATTCAATCTCAATAATTAAAGAAACGCGAAAGTTTAATCAGTTAGCTAAAATAAATCCGAAAGATGTTGATATATTTTCATTAAAGGGTAAAAGATATCCTTGTCGTATAGTTTCTGTGTATGATGGGGATACATGCACAGCTCTTTTTAAGATGGATAACAAATATGTTAAATTTAAAGTAAGAATGTTAGGATATGATTCACCAGAATTAAAGCCTCGTTTAAATATTCCAGATCGGGAAAAAATTATAGAAAATGCTATTATTGCAAAAAAAGCTTTAATTACAAAAACTGAAAACCAGAATATAATTTTATTATGTGATTCATGGGATAAATATGGTCGTCTACTAGGCACTTTATATGATGGGGATTTAAATATTAACAATTGGATGATAAAAAATGGTTACGGTTATAAATATGATGGAGGAAAGAAAAAAAAATGATTTAATATATATATATGAATAAATTTTTAGTTGGAACCTCAGGATATATTGGGTCTAAAAATCAGTGGTTATCAATACCAAACTTAAATTGTTTAGAAGTTAACTCAACCTTTTACAGACTTCCTACAGAAAATTCTATAAATAATTTATTATCACTAACACAAAATCCAGAACATAAAGATTTAGTATTTTCTGTTAAAGTATCAAGATTTATTACTCATATAAAACGATTTAATGATTGCAAAGAGGCTTGGGTAAAATTTACTAATTCTATAAAAGGATTAGGTAGTAAACTTAAGGTATTTTTATTCCAAACCCCACCATCATTTAAGTATAATAAAATAAATTTTGAACGATTAAAAAAATTAACATTTTTACCTAAAACAGGGTCCAACTTGAATATTGTCTTTGAATTTCGAGATAAATCATGGTTTAATAAAGAAGATGTTGTTAAGCTTTTTAAACGAAATAATTGGGTAATTGGCGGGACTGTTATAAATTCAAAAGGATGGTTAGGAACGATGCCCGATGGAATTCATTTACCCACGAAAACTGCAAATTGTTGTTATTTAAGGATTCATGGTGGACGTGGATATAGAGGTAATTATGATAAAAAGCAACTGAAAAAAATTATGGTAGCTATGGATAATCAAAAATGCGGAATTAACTATGTTATATTTAATAATGTATTTTTCTCGGACAGAGGTAAAACATGTAAAATTAATAAAAAAAAAATTAGATATGCTGCTTTGTGTAACGCTGAAACCTTTGGTAATTTAACAAAAAAAAGGAAATCATATTAATTTTTAATCTAAGTTTGTGGACTCAAATATTTTAGCTGCATTCTGACTTTCAAACCCTGTTCTTCCATTTTTTCTTTGAACAAATTCTATAAATGAGTATGGAACTTTAAATGTGCCATCTTTAAATTCGAAATCTATCAGGTCTGCCTTAATACTAAATTGTAATAAATTTTTATCTTTACTAATTTGAATTGGGTTTGTAGCATTATTTATTTTAAACTCTGGATAATCCATTATTATTTGTCGTTGAGCTTCATGAATATCAGATACTAAGAATGCAACATGATTGATTTGATTTTCAAATAGTAATGTCCATGCTAAATACTGATTTTCTTTTAAAATATCTTGATAAAGTTTGTAAGTTGGTTTCTCTCTATTATTCATTAACGATTTCAAATCTTTTAAAGTATATGATGCGTTGGTATTTTTATGTAATAGATTATTTTTGAGGTTGAATTCACTAATGAAGAGAGAAGGTTTTGATTTGTGAGATAACCATCTACCTAATACATTATTATTAAATTGATATTTATCATTTTCTAAAGTATAATTATTTTTAGTATATTCGTCAATTAATGGACTAAAATTAAATGATCTAAAAGCATAATGGTCTAAGCGATAACATCCATTAAACATCTTATTTGAGAGAATATTAAATTGTTTTGAGGAATTTAAAAATTGTTGTAGTTTATTCATTTAAAATTGATAATATACAATTATATTTATTTTAACGTAGAAGAGATGGATTTACCAAATGAAATATGGCTTATTGTATTTAGTTATACTGATACAGAAGGCCTTTGGATTATTTTGACTTATATAAATAAAATTAATCCAGATAAATGCAATAATCTTTTATCTCTAATATTAAATGATACTATTAGAGATAATTTAAAAATTAAATTAATGTGTGATATAGTTTGTAAGCCATATAATTTTCGAAATGCCAATAATTATATGAAATTAAGAAGAGATTGGATGATTTTATCTAACAAAGATATCAAACAAAATAAAAATGCGTTTGTATTTAAGTCTAGTTTATTAAAGAGTAATCTTTTCAAAGATAAAAAGGATTATAAGTTATTTAAACACCTAACATATGACCGGTATGATGAATATTTTGAGGATGAAAATAAATGTTTAGATGACGAATTAAATTATTATGATAATAAAATACCATATAAATTAGTTGAAAAATATTTGAGAAATTTAAATTTGTATAATTTTAAATATTTTAATAAAGTATAAGAATGATTGAATATGAGTTTATTTTTAAAGGCAATTGTTCTGTAAAATCTAGATTTGACAATTTATCTAGAAGAAATTTAATTTATTTAAATTTCGATAAAGTTACAGATATTATAGCATATCAAACATGGTCACAAGACACTTTATTTGCCAATAAAGTAGAACGACGTGTTAGAGAAATGAGCCATTCAGAATTAATTGATTTAGTTGCAAATTATAATAGAGATTTAAATGACAATCAGGTGTATAGACCTTCTTGCGTATTTAGAGATAATGATAATAATACCTTTTTTGCATCATTAGTTAGTATGTATTCAAAGGAAGGAAATGATCATTCAACCGACGCACTTATGGGAAATGGACTAAATCATTCTTTTTTTTGTTTAACTTCCTATGATTCTTTTGAAATGGTAGTAGAAACAAATTTTTTCTCTGATTTAAAAAATGGAAAAGTTGTTGATTTTATTCCTGATGGAGATTATGATAATGTAAAAATGAATTTAAGTAGTATTCCTTTAGAAAATGAAAAATTAAATAGTATTTCTTTTAAAAATCCACTTAATCTTTTTGATTTAAAGGATAGTGTTAAAGTTGATCAAAGTAAATATATGTTATCGGATTTAATAAAAAATAGTTCTAAACAAATACCTAAAATACCTAAGATTGGAAAACGTAAATATAACTACATATTTGAAGGGAGGGGAAATGTAATTAAATTACAAAATGGTAATAGATATCAGTTGCAATTATCAAGTGATGAAGTAATAACTGCTTATCAAGATTGGAGTCATGATACAAGAGAATTAAATACAAATTCTAAGAGGCAAATTAAAAATATAACATTAAGTGACTTTGTTAGAGGTGTTAAAAATTATAATAATGTTTTACATGATAAATTTGGAATTTTAAAGATTTTTAGTTTTACCCCAACTATTTTAATAGAAATTGAAGGGGAACATTATTTTGCAGTTATGGAAGAAGTTAAACATTCTCATTCTGTTGAGGGAGAGATTGTAAGAATGACGGTTGATTTAGATAAAATAACTGGAATTGATAGTAAATCTTTGCCTACAGGAACGAGTATTAATATTTACATGAATATAGATGAATTATCAAGTGACTATAGCGATTTTATTTCAAAATATGCTGGATTTTTGTATTCTAATGGAATAACTATGCTTTCACTTTTGGGTATTGCAGATGAAACATTTGACCCATATTATTACCTATATGGTGTTCCTGAAGAGGTTCTAAATGGATTAAAAACTGTAGATGAATATTTCGATGAAAATGGTCTTCCAGAACAAATTCTTTCTCAAGGAAAGATAATTGAATGTTTAACTGAAACTACTCAAGTAAATGTGGTAGAAAATAATGGAACTAATAAGTATGTCTTTAATAACTCAAATGAATATGTTGAAAATAAGATTTATGGATTATCAAGTGGCACTTATATTTTTAAAAATATATCTGAAAGTCATCCTATGGCAATACTTAATGCTGGTAAAACTAATTTAATTACTTATTCAGGTGATTCTGCTAAAAAATTAACAAAATCTGTCTCAGGCACTACAGCGGATGATTCGTATGATTTCTATTGGGGAGATATTACTGTAACTGTAATTGATAGATTTGAACCAATAAGTGTTTATTGTTATTATCATGGGTATATGGGAGGGGAAAATTTATTTAAATATGAATCTAAATGTGTTATATCTAGCTTACAAGAATCAGAATCTAGACAAGAGTTAGAGGCTGAACCTGAATCAAGGCCCCAGTTAGATGCTAATCCAGATCCTAATCCGGAACCTAAACCTGAACCAAGACCTCCACTTGAGCCCTTACCGGAACCGGAACTTGAACCTGAAACAAGACCCCTACCTGAATTAGAACCTGAACCTGAACCTAAACCAGATTTACCCTTTATTTCACCTGAACCTTTTAGAAATAGAATAACTGTTGCTAATGATGGGAATAATAATCGTTATTTAATAAATGGATTCAGCTTAAATGAAATTTTAACATTTCCTCCCTCTATGGAAAAAGGGAAAGTTTATTTGTTTGATCAATCAGATAGGTCAAATGAAAATCACCCTATAGGATTTTCTTATGATAAAGATGGAACACATAGTGGTGGAAGTGAGATTCCGCAAATAAATGGAACAGAATTTTCTTCAAAAGGAACTGCTGGAATTGATTTACTTACAAGAGTTAAAATAGGATTAGAGGTTGAAAGTGAATTTTTAAACTATTATTGTAAAAACCATGCAGGTATGGGTTATTATTTTCCTTTAGTTGGAATTGATACAGGACTTATTAGTGTAATTGATTTACATAATGAAGGTTATAGTGATCCAAACTCGATAGGTAAACCTAAGTCATTAAGAATAAAGAAAAAAAAAATTAATTTTAAAGAAACGGTATTTGATTCGGGATTGAATAGGGTAGAATGTGCTATTATAATTGCATATGGTGCTCAATTGAGGGAAGGAATAAAAGCGGTATTGCTAACTGAAATATTAATTGAAATGTTGGAAAGCGAGAGAAGCATTTATTATGAAGTGTTGGGTAAGTCTTCTGATAATACTGATGGTAATCCTAAAGGCGATATTATAGACAGAGAACCTCTATCTGAAGAAGAGAGAGAAAGACTTTTGGATCAGTTCAAAATTAAATATCAAGAATTAAAAGCATATTATACAATAAAGAGACCAGACCTTGTTCCTGAAGAACTTGAGAAAGTGATTGATACATACTATCAAATGATGGCTGAGGAAATTGTAAATGACATATTGTCTTTCCGTAAAACTGCCTTAGATGAAAATGGTGAAAAATTATTTGATGATAAAATATTAAATGGTGAATTTAAATTACGTGGTTTACAAGATTCAGTTTATGAGCTTTTAAAATTAAATGGAAGATCTAATATAGATTTTAAAGGTGAAGACTTAGGTAAATTGACTATTAATGATTGGTATGCATCGCTCACACCAGGCACTAAGATGGAAGGTAAAATAAGTATAAATGGAGATCTAGATAAGCCAATTAGTCTTGTAAATTCAAATGGGGATGTAATATTGTCGATAAGTGAAGAAGCTATGACTGAAATTAATTTTGATTTAGAAGTAATAGGTAATACTGATTTGGGACCTGCTCAGACAATTCGTATGCCAAAAGATTTATCAAATACAGAATTAAATGAACTAACAACAGAAAAAATCAGACAACGTATAGAACGTGCAAATGAGGCTTGGAAGGAGAGGGCACCCGACGCGGAGTATGAAATATCCGCAGCTGGTGCTCCAGCAGCAAGAGGTAGAAGCAACGCAATTGTAGAGAGTGATATGGGTGATATACTAGATAATTTTAAAAAAATGCGAGTAGCTAGTCAAGAAAATACAAAACCATCTAGAGGATTAGAAAAAACTGTGCGTTTTGGAAGTGAACCGGTTATTAATTCCATGGAAAATATTTACTTTGAACGGTTTGATATTAATAAAATGTTTGAATTATCCAGTGTAGATACTGTTATTGATCGTTTAATAGATCTAAATCGTTTATCACTCCGAGATAGTATAGAATTAAAAAAAAAATTAAGAGAACTAAGTTTAGATTACCTAGATAGGGTAGGTCAACGACTTGTAAATCCATTTATTGATAATGAACCATCTTTAAAGGACATGCTAAATGATATTACTGATATTCTATTAGATTTACCAGATGGTGGGCTTCCACCAAAAGGTTCTCTCCAGGAAGGTCCTGTTGGATCAGGGGAATTGATTCTTTCTTTAGCAACAGTTAATTCAACTGCCAATAGATATGATAATTTAAAAGCTTTACAAAATATATATGATGCAACTCTAGATTTAAAACCACCGAATCCTTTTAAAGTATTAGATAGCGACGATGTCGCAGGTTCTAGACTAGAAGCAATTGATAAACCTTTAACTGATTTATTAATAAATATATCACAAACATTTAATATAAATTCATCCGATGTAATTGATTTATTTAATGATGCCTTTACTAAAGCGCTTCAAAATGTTTCACCTAGTTCTAATTTGGCAGAAATACTTAATGATTTTGTAACCTCTACTGGCGTGGAAGGTATTGAGGGTGGGGAATTACTTATTGATAGTTTATTTTTAAAAAGAGTTGATGGTAAGGTACCAATTGACAGATATGTTGAGAAAAAATTTATCAAATCTTTGAAAGATGAATTAAGAAATAATGTAAATGAGAAAGCTACCCAGAATAAAGATAAATTGGATTCAGTTCTAAGTGATGATGTGATAAAGGAAAACTTAGAAACAATCGAAAGTTATTTAGATTCTGTATCTGACTTACATCAATTTGAACGTGATGTAGATTTTGTTCGTAATAGAATTTTTGGAAATAATCCTACATCTGAACTTTCCAAGCTTAGGCTTGAGATAGCTAAAATAAGATTAGAATTAGAGGATTCTGCAATAGGTAGGGAAATAGAAAATGCTATTGAAGGGCAAATAGAAGGAAATCTATATTTTGATTCCTTATCCACTATTTTAACAATTGATAATCCTGTAATTATTGATACTTTTTTTGACTTATATAATAGTTATAAGGTTATTCCAAATATTCGTAATCCATCTGGTAAAGCATTAGATTCCCTTATTGAGTCGATACAAGATGCCTATAAATTAATTTTTGATGGAAGTGAAGGTAAACCATCGGTCTATGATACAATTTTACAAGAATTTACTAATAATATTGAACAACGAGGAGAAGCCTTTGATTTTTCTGAATTTGTAAAACAGATTAATTTACAAGTTGGAAGTGAAGTTTCTAGAAATTTAAAGAAAGTTCTTAAAGGTAACGTTGAAAAATCACGTGAATATACCGAGGCCCTAAATGATACAGTTGAAGATGCAGCAGAAAAAGCAGCAAAAATATTAGAGGAAGCTTATGACGCTATTGATGAAAAGTATAATAAACGTGGAATAGAAATTATGGAAGAAATAATACCATAAAAAATCTAATTAGATTGTATAAACTAAATGCAAAACTCGGAGTTCGAGTTTATACTAAAAGGAAAAGCAATTGTGAATGACAAAATTACAATTGCTTTTAAACCCAATAACAATAATGTTTTACTCTTTCAAAATTGGAGCTATAAAACTCCAGAATTGAATAAAGGAGATATGAGTATGTTTACTTTACCAGCAGACAGATTTGTTTCAATTGTTTCACAGGTAAAGGAGTATCAACCAACATGTGTTTTTTTAAATAAAGATATGGTGCCTTACATATTTGTGGTTGATAAAATTAACTTTAATCAAAAAGAAAATTGCATTATGCTTACTGTAAATTCTAACAAACTTTTGCATTCCGAAATACCCCCAGCCGCAACTTATGAAAACTGTAGAATAAGTTTAAGCACGTTGCCTTACCATTTTATTGATCAAAACCAAATTTTATCGTATAAAGGTATTCCATTTGGAAAAGGAAAAGAAATAACTGGTGTATTTGATGATAGAAAATATAAAAAAACTCCGTTCTATAGTTTTATTTATAAAGATTCAGGTGTTTTTAATACAAATAATGATGTATTGACAATTGATGTGAAGAATGTAGCTTCACTGATTGCTTATGAACAGTGGGATATTAATTCAGTAATGACTAAAGAAAAAAGAGATGCAAAATGTGTGCACTTTTTTGATTTGATAAAAAATGTGGAAGACTATAATGAAAAATATGGCAAAGAAAACGAAGGTTATTTATTTACCCCTACGGTGAGTTTGATAATTAACAATAAAGAGTATTTGGGCGTTATCACCGATATGTATTTTTTAGAAGATAGTGATAAGAAAATTAATTTACAGGAACTTTTGATGTATAAGTCTATAAAAGATAAAGAAAATTTAAGAATTACAATTGATTTAAAACGCGTTAAAGATCATCTTGGTAATTATAGTCAACTTAATTTAACCAATTTGTCTTTACAATTTTATATGAACATAGATGATATTCCTGTTGTGGAAGAACCGCCGGTTGAAGAGGAGACATCGCCGGTTGAAGAGGAGACATCGCCGGTTGAAGAGGAAACACCGGTTGAGAGTTTCCTACCAGATAATGTTCCATTTGATTATACTATTTATCCAAATGTAGTTGATGTAGATTATATTGTATCTAATAAGAATGACAACACTATGACTATAGAAATAGATCAAACGCTTGTTTTACCCGATATAAAAGGTAATTATTTAAATACTATCACAGGTACCACACAGGATAAAGGTTTTAAATCAAAAGGGGATGAGAGTTCTAAAACTACTATTATTAATCGTGGAAAAATTGTTATTCTTCCGTTTGATAAGAAAAACAAAGGAGAAGTTTATTCAACTCCAGAGGGGCAAAAAAGAGCAGCTATGGTTATAGATGACAATATAGAATTTATAAATGTTGGTTTAATTGAAATTAAAACAAATTCTTTTGATGGTGATAATTTTTTGGACCTGAGAACTACGGATCCAACGATAATACCGATTGAGAGTGTTATTGCTACACCAAACGGAGGTAATTTGAAAAACGGTAATTTTACTCAAGATGATAATTATAGATTTACAGGATTAATACTTGTTGATGAATTTCATGTAAAAACCGAGAGAAACTTTACAATTATTGAAAACTTATTTAATAAAGGCCAAATTAGATTTAAAGGTCTTTTTAATCATTCACAGATAGGCTCGTTAAAAGACCAAAATGCAGTTTCTTGCATAAGATTTCTTAAAAATACAAAAGATTACGTTGAAGGTTTAATGCAAAGATATCCTTGGTCAGGAGAAGAATGGTCAGATATATATAGCTTCAACTATAATTATGAACAAAGAAGTGATCCTTATATAATCACTAAGCCTTCGGGATATGTTGATATTTATAGAATTCAAGGTCTTGGTGAAAATACAATTACAGCAGGTATTCAGAAATGTATTTACAATAATGTTGACTGTAAAATTATGATTAACAATGTGGTTAGTGGTGGTTCTCCTAAAACCAACGATATCAACGAAAATTTAAATTACAACTTAGATTGGAGTTTACAGGGAGGAAATTCTTCAACATATGGAATTATTCATATGGGTGATATTAGCACAACAGAATATGACGAAAGTGAGTTAACAGGAGAACTTGCTCTCTTTTCCAAATATGAATTAGCAACTAAAGAGTTTTTAGATGAAGAAATAGATATTATTAACAATGAAGATAATTCTCTTTTAAGAGCTGGAAAGTTTCAGAAACTTTATAAGAGCAATAAAATATCACAAGTTAAAAATGTTGTAGGCAATCTTGGTATTGTGGGAATTCATACAGTTATGAATTGGAATAAACATGAAAATTTACTTTCCACAAATGTGGTGTGTGGTATTAAAACCTTAATACAAAATACTTATGTTAAAGATGGTTTTGTAAATAGAGGTGCTACTATGATTGAAAATGTTAAAAATTATGGATATGGCGGACCTATTGCATGCATGGGTATTGATACTGTCGTATATAATATGTCGATGATTGCAATTAATTATATATTAAATAAATCGCCAAGCAATTTAAATCCATTAGCAACCAAAAATCAGGCTATTGGAATTAAAAATGTTATACAAAATGGGTATTCAAAAATGGGAGATGCATCCCGTATGAATTTACCACCTTTCCCGCCTGAGGGATTTGGACCAAGTGGTCCAATGATTATCACTTATGATAAATACAATAGACCTCTTACGGAAGCTCCATATGACCCACCTAGCAATGAGTTAACCTCGAAATTTACATTTAAATTCAGGGCGATTTGGGATGATTATGTAAATAGTGATTTTAGTGTGGAGAAACCAAAACAACTTATAAGAAATATTAATCATGTCTACAATCAAGGTCAAATATCTATACATGTTGTAAATAATATTGGGCATTCTGGTTCATTAGCGATAGGAGTTGATAGGTATGGAGGATATACATTTGATCCATCTATAATGGACTTGAATACTAAAGTGAGTAATATAAGTCCAATTGATACTACATACTATATTTTTAATTATGTTAAGTTTAATGTTAATAACTCTATTGTTTGGTCGTTTCCCAAAAAATCAAATTCTTCTCTAGATTCCTTTCTTATGAAAGATAAAACCGAAGTGGAACTGTTTGAATCAGGATGGCACTGGACCCAAACTAACCCAGTTCAAATGTATTATCTTTATAAGGGAAGTGACGCTGTAAGTAATACTGTTCACTTTCCTATGAATTGGGGGATATTATCAATTGACTTTGTAAACTCGGGGAGTTCTCGATATGACCAAGTGGTTTTTAACAAAGGAGGTTCTGCCTATGGAACTAAAAAATTAATATCAAGTTTGGGACAAATTCAAATTTTGTCACTGACATCTTCAAATGAACAAAAGTTGAAAGATGATGTTAAAACAGAGAAACATATCATGCATAACACTACAAGAAATCCGGAAATTACCCGATTACTATTAAATGATGATGAGGCTGAAAAAATCGATTTACCAATTTCAAATGTTAAATATGATCAAGTAACTGAGATTGCTGGTGTTGAAGTGAAAAACCTCGATGTAGAAATTTTATCAATTCACTCTTATGCGGATAAGCAGGATATGGCTAATAATAATATTCGTGGTTTTTGGACAAATGGAACTGAAGGTTCTGTAAATCACAAGTTCCCTTACATGCTGCTTCCATCTAATTTAATTAAAATGAATACGCATGTGTTACCAATCGATAGTGACTTTAGGAAAGAGTTTGACGAAAAGACTTCCCTATTTGGTAGAAGTAAGAAAAATGTATTGGATGATTTAATATCTCCTGGTGCAAGTTATGGTGTTTACAGAACTATTGATTATGGATGTGAAGCTCCAGGATTAGGTATGCTTATTTCATACACACAACCTATGCAAATTACAACTAATGAAGGAGAGATTATTAAGAATACTACCCCTATGGAAGACACTAATTATCGAGAAAGAAATATATTTTATAGATTGCTCAATTTCGATCCTACCTTTATTGAGTATATTAATCTTGTAACAACATTTTACAAAGGTCTTGGAAAAAGGAATGATATAGTTAGTAAAGGTGGTGTTTTGGATGAGGATGAAATGAAGAAAAATTTGGAAGAGTTGCTTCGTGCACGAGATGCACAAAAAAGACAAAAAAAAATTAAGGATGCAGTTAAAAATTATGGACATGTTTCTAAATTCCCTTGTTTTGATGAGGATATGGTAGATACATGGTTTGAACAATTTAGCGCATTAAGAGAGAACGGTGACTGGCGAGATGCAATACTGGGAGAGAGAAGTATTGTTAAAAAATGCGTAGATAAACAGAACTTTAAGTTTTTAAAATTAGCATATAAGATGGGTATGCAATGTAAAAACCCTGATAATATGTTGGATTTTGTTAGCTTTAGTAATGGTGAAATGCTTCCTCAAAATAATTATAATGGTGGAGGTTCTGAAACTGTTACATTACAACGTGGGTTTGATGAGTATTTTAGTGCTGATAGTTTACTTCCATCTTACAGGTTCAAATATTATTTGCAAAGTCATAATAAAGGACGAACAGATACGTGTAAAAAGTATAATGCTTCAAATTCACCACGAGATTGTAATAATAATTTTGTAATGGAAAAGATATGGAGATATTTAATTAGTGATTATCCAGATGGACCTCAATTGAAAAATAATAAAGACCCCTATTGGGAATATATTAACTATGAAAGCTTAAGAAGTCAATTTGCAAAGGTAATTGATAACGAAGATGTTAATATCTTTCTCTCTGACGATGAATGGCAATCATTACTTTATTTGAAGGATGACAGATATGAATTTTTCACTCAATTTCAAGAAATGCAGAAAAAATATATGTATAAATATCTTCCTTATACTGAGGGAGTAACGGACGAACAGAATGATTTTATTAATTCCAATATTCTTTCTGAAAAATTAGCTGGACGCGTCATTCAATCTCCAAGAATTGTTTGTAGTGACATGGCAAGATATCTATTAAATGTTGGTATTTGTAAACCTGACGAGATGGATGAAAATCAGGAAAGTAATATGATTGGGTATTACGATAGAACTACTTCATTCCCTCATATTGCAGATGATGAAGGAAAAAGCATTATTCATAAAGATGGTATTAATTTTTATCCAGCAGTTACGATGCAAGGAAGTTTTATAAATAAACGCACAGGCGAACAAGTAAACGGAAGTCTAGAAGAAGGGGGAAGTGTAGAAGAAGGGTTTATGTTTGATGGCTATTCCGAGAGCAAGAAAGTAAGGAAGTTTGAAGATATAATGGGAAGTAATACCTTTTACACTTGTGATACTCCAGCTACATATGTATACCCACCATCTTTTATATGGGAACCAATTGATTTATATTTAGATGAGCGCGATAATTATTGTATGTATGGGCGTATAGATGGAGAAGAAATAGCGTATTGTAAAAAATACTACAAATATCCTACAGAAGAACAAGGAGGTTTAGTTGATCTTATGATACCTTGGAATGGTAAAAAATATTATCCTAGACGAGAAGGACGACCAGGATTTTGGAGTTGGGGAAATGCGTATGGTTATGTTAAGAATAATCGCCCATTAAGAAATTATCTTGCTTATGGTCAAACACCAGTTTATCCGCCTCCTTATGAAAATATATTTAATTCCTTTATTGAAGTTAAACAACTTTCAGGTGATGGCCCACCTCCTGAGCCAGAGCATCAAAATGTTGAGGTTGGGATACCAAAGATTAGTGATAGATTTTCTATAAGAGATGAAGAAGTCGAAGAGATTAAAATAAGTGCTCCTTTGTTTAAAGACCAAAGTTATTCTCCAACAAATACTCTTTCAACAAAATTACCTTATTTTATAGGTGAGAAAACATATGGCAAGGTAATTCTTACCAACATAGATGCAGACTTTGGTGGAAATGATGAAGGAATTTATGGTCCTTTACGTCCAACTGTTGCTTGTTATGGTGGCGTGGAGAATAATGTTACTGCAACAAATGAGAATGAAAGTAATGATTATAAATTTCCATCGGATTACCGAGCTGTTCATAATTTTAAGCCTTACGCTTATACGCCTACTTTACCAGCGGCATTCAATCCACAATTTATCGAAGCCAATATCTTCAGTAGTATGAGTTCAATATTAGAAGATTATAATAGTGAACAAAACGATGAAGATAAGTTTAAATGGGTTCCTCATTCGCAGGGAATTTTTACTCCTCTATCGGATTTTAATATGTTAGAACAATCTGCTATGTATAATCATAAAAAGGACGAAGTATGGTGGAGATGGAGTGACACATTTAAGACTAATGTCAACGAATATGCTCAAAGAGTGTTATGTGGACGCGAGGATATAGATAATGACCAACTACCAAGTGATAGTTTTTCTGTTTCAAGAGGAAATCAAGTAATAGAAAGTCCATATATTATAAAGAATTACCGACAAAAGGGAAGGTATTTTGTTAGACAAAATGAGTATCCCTCTGAAGATAGAGTTTACGATATTTATTTCACAGATACTAAGGAAAATAAATTAAATAACCCACCTTTTACAGTTAAATCTGTTGATGATATGCGTTTACATTTAAATGGTGGTCATAAATATAAAACAGGAAATGTTTATTACGGATTTACTCACGAATTGAAAAATCTTCATAGTCATCAGCTTTATAATACTTATTATATGATTGATGGTCCTTACTCAATTTACAAAGCATTCCAAAAAATGTCGGTTTTAAAGGGTGCAGCAAGTTTGGATGAATTGAAAAAAATAGAGAAATCTGTTTTTGAGCAGTTATTTAAGTATAGATCTGAATTATATGAAGAAAGAAGAAATAAATTGAAAAATTTGATTACTGATACTATATTCAAAGCCTTTAATATTGCTGTTACAATTTTAATAATTTTTTAAACTAAAAATTTTTATATATATTTTATCTTTTTAATATGTATAATGAATATTGACGACTGCAAATTCCTTTTTTATTTGACGGGTAAGTGTTTTCTATCTAAAGAAACAAATGCTAAGTATCTTTATGTTAAACATTTTAAAAATATGTTATGTTATCAGGGATGGGATAAAAACACACCTTATTTGAATGCATCGAAACGTAAGACATTTTCCTTACCGGTTGGTCAATATGTGAGTGCGTTTAATTTTTACAACAATAGACATCCTAATAATCCACATACACCTACCTTAGTTTTAAAAATTAATGGAAATACTACGATTGTAACTATAGAGGATGTTATGATTAAGGCAAATAAAGACAGTGAACAAGAGTTGGTCCTTAAAATAAATGATAATTATGAAACGCATTCTACTAATAAAACCCTTAGTATTGATGGAAGCTCTATGAAGTTAGATGATATAGAAAATAATAGTGATTTGGAGGTTATGAACATGGTTTGTGAATTAATGATAAGCTCTATGAGTTATAAATATTTAAATCATGATAAATATCTTTCTAATCTACAAGTCCCATTTTCTAAAAAGGAATATGAACAAAGATACAGCGTGTTTGGAGGACTTTTTAGTTATTCAGGAAAAGGTCATATAAATTTAAATTTTCTGTTAGAGGATGAATGTGAAATAACAAGAGATGGTGAAGATTTTATTTTAAGCATTAAAAAGAATTTATGCGGATTTCAAGTTTGGCATCAGAGTTGTGTAGAACTCAACAAGATCGAGACAAGAAATGTATATAATGTTCTTCCAAGCCAATTTCAGTCTATAATGAATCAACATGGAACTATGATTGAAAATTTTGGCTTTAAAATAAATGAAATGGGATTTCAACCTACATGCATATTCCGGGTTGATAATGGATCAAAATTATATATTGGCGTTATTAAAGATATAGAAATTGACCATTCCTTTCAAGGATTTGAAAGTGGTGGAAACATATCAACTAATAAAATTAGATTATCTACCGCTCAAACATCGGGAAATTTAGGTGGTAGAAAGAATAATATTGCTTTGAAAGAGAATGACTTACCATTAGGAACTCATGCTATTTCTATGCATATAGATTCTTCTGAATTACCATGGGGAGTTGAGCCAACTTCATCAACTGTATCTAATTCATCCAATGAATGGTTTAGTGGTTCATCTCCTGCATCTAATACACCTAATGTCACGGGATATGGGGACGGTATAAATGCTCAATTAAATGAATTAGTGCGTGTATATAAAGAATTTGATGCAACCTATGATAGTAGTGATTTGTCAAATAGTGAAGAATTTTTAAGCGGACCTGAGATGGCAACTCTTATCCAATTGGCTTACACCGTATCAGTTGAAATGGGTGTTAGTTTATATCAACAATATTTAAGTGATTTGATAACGTGTCTTCATACTGAATTAGAAGGTGATGCTTGTAAAAAAGCAGATGAAACAGCAAATACTGTTGCTAATGAAAACCTAGATTTAGATTTAGTAACACAATCTGATGGTGATACAAAAAGCACAGAGGATATTATTTTAAATGACTTTAAAAAATATGGTTTAGGACTTGCAAATTTTATAGCGTTAGATAGAGGATTTAGGTTCGTTACGGCTTTATTTTCAAGTTCTGGAAGAGCAGAAATAGGTTCTTTCCTTAGGGGTATAGGACCATCTTTAAATAAGGGATGGAAAAGTTTTTTTAATTCAGGAGTTGGTAGATTTTTTACAGGACGTACAGGGTTTAGTTATGATGTTTCGGTAGAATATTTTTCTGGACTTGGAGATTTAGGTTCCGGTGTTGATAAGGCGTTTAGCAAATTGGATCCCAGTGGTGAATACCGAAAAGAAATAAGTAAAGGTAAAAAGGTTGCAGAAGGTAAGAAAGCAGAATTTAGAGAGAGAACTGGCTATCCTGGAGATAATGCGAAACCCGAAAAAGTTGAAGAGTGGAAAAATGAGACAGCTATAGATGAGGAAGGGAGAAGAGTGAGTGTTACAGATGAAAATAATGAAAAACGTTATTTAACAAACGAAGAATATGAAAAAATGCAATATAAAAATACAGTTTATGAGGAGGTCGATCCAGAAGTTCTTCGAGATTTTAATCAAAATGTATTAGATACTTCTATCGAGATTGAAAGAGACGTTGATTTTGCAACTGATTTGGGAACTGAAATTTCTGACTCAATTGTTGAAATGAGAAACAATTTAGTAAAGGTTGGTAAAGTAGTTAAAACAGAAACTGGAGAATTGGTGTTATCAGAAGCAGGTGCAGTGGCAGCAGAAGCAGGAGAGGTTGAAGCAGGAGAATTGTTCGGACAAATAGCAGAAGATGTATTAAAAGTTGCCGAATTATAAAAAAAGATACTATTATTATTATTTTTGTTATAAATTATTCTATTCATATATTTTATAACAGATAGCCTATGGCGTTTAATAGTGAGATTGAATTTGAATTTTTACTACTTAACGTAGATTTTTCTGTTGAGGAGTTTTACGATTATGAGAATAATACTGTAAAAACACGCGTTACAATTAATAACCCAAATAATATTATCTCTTATCAGACATGGACAAGTAGTTCTACTTATATTAATGGTCAGGATAGAATGGTTATTCCGTTAAATGGATATAATTTTGTTAAAACGATTAACATGTATAATGAATCTGTTTCTGATATTTCCATTTATAAACCAACATGCGTTTTGCGCGTTGGCGATCAAAAATATTTTCTTACTGTAGAAAAATTCAATCATAGTGGTTCCCCACTAGATAGAGATGATTCCACTAGTTTTAAAGACTCCATTTCAACATCAAATGGTATTTCTTTTGTCTGCACGAATAATTTTACAAATTTAAATGAAAATCGTAATGGAAAAAGAATGCAGAAGGTTCCTGAAGGACAGCATAATGGCAAGTTCAACTTTAGTCCTCTTAAGTTCAAACATATCGACCATAATGATGTTTTAAAATCGTTTTTAGAGGAGAATGGCAGGAAATATATAAACCATGATTCGAAATCAGGAAAAAAATATGGAATGGGTGATATTGAACATATTCTTTATCATTCTTTGTCAGTTGATGGGAAGACAAATGAGAGAAGAAAGGATTACAATTTTATATTAGAAGACAATTGTGATATTACCTTGAAGAATAATAAAACAACTGTTATCACGATTAAAAATCCTAAAATGATTAGTGTATATGAAGATTGGAATGAAGACTCTGGAGAGAATAACAATCATCATAAGAGAGATTTTAATAAGATAACGGCTTCTCAATTAGTTCAACATGTGGATAAATTTAACAATAATACGAATCTTGACCATGAGCATTCAACAAAATTGGCTCAATTCAACCCTACTGTTTATTTAGAAGTGAATACAGACCAAGGTGTTATGCCTTTTATTTCCATTATTAAGAAAATGACGATTAATCATAACTCATTAGATAGCACTTCTTTAACTCTTCTTCAAGAAGCTGATACTATTTTTACGATTGAATTAGAAAATAATCGCATGATTGATCCAAATGGAAATATTTTAAGTAATCCTACAACTATGACAAACAAAAAGATTTTTATGAATATCGACTCTGCAAGTGCTGGTCTTGAAATCAATTCGCAAAGTAATATGTTTTACTCTGTTGGTTTGTTTGCTTTGGCCGATGGTGCTATAAACGGTAATATTGACCTTAATCGCATGTTTGGTGTGGAAAATTTAACAGAAAATATTGATTTAATAGTTGCAGAGAGTGGTATTTATGATACAGTAACAACTTCATCATTAGCTCTTGATAGTGGTATTATTGAATCAGCAAAAAGCTCATCTTCTCAAAAACAGAATGCTTTACCAGCTCTAGCACCTGTTATGAAAGTTGAGCCTGAGCCAGTCAAAAAAGCTCAATCTGAGCCTGTGAAGAGGACATTTACTTCCTTGGAAAAGATGTTATTCGGTGAACCTATCGATACGATATCAGAGCGCAAACCTAAGGTTGAAACTAAAAAACAGGATATTGTTATCTCTAAGGCGGATGAACTGGCTTTTGAACCTACGGAAGCACCTCAACTAACGGAACCAGTATTTTCTGACGAAAGAACTGGACCACCTGTTTTTAATTTCAAAGTTACAGTGGATGAAAATGGTGTTTTTGTTCTTGATGGGGATGTAGCGCCTTTTTTGAGATTTAGCACTAAATGTAAGTATGTTTTTGACCAAAGTCACGAAAGTAATGCAGGCAAGCGTATTTTATTTGGTCGTGAAAATGGTCAAATTCAATATTTTAGTGATAAAATTATAAATAGTAAGGCTCTACCTGGAACACCATATTCAAATGTTACAATTAACATGGGTGATTCTTTTGATGTTACTAATTTATATTATTATTGGAAAGGCACTCCTGATAGTGGAAACGCAATTGGTATTATTAACCATTCCACTATTCGCGGCTCGGGTGTTCCTCCTAAATTATGGGTTTCTTTAGTAGGTATGTTATACCTTTTTAATGTTAACCAAAATAGAAACGCCTTCCTTTCTCTCATGGGTGAATATGATAGTGGCACATCAACTAATAATAGTAAATCAATCAAGCAAAGGAAAAAAGACCTTTCTTCAGAGTCAACAACTGTGAAACGTTTTTATACTTCTAGTATAACAGATGGGTTTACTAGTTATATACCAAAGGTTAATTTGGAAATACCTGGTAATACTATTTCTGTTAGTCAAAGCTCTTTTCTTTTAACTCAAGAAGAAGAGTTTTTATCTGTGGAATACTTTAAAAATAATTCTTCTAAACTGGATACAATTTATCTTACAGACCAAAGTAAGAATCCTGTTGAGATCTCAAAAATGCATTATGATGCTATTAAATCTTATATTGGCGAATGCAAATTTCCTAACTTTTGTTATGTTAAAATTAGACCTTCATATTTAGAACAATCCCAAATTAAATTAATAAAAGAATATTATGGATGGGAAGCAGTTCCTATAGTTAAAAAAGAACGTAAAGATCCATCCAAATTTACAATAAAGTTGCAAGGCACCCAGTATTCTAGTGATAGTTATATCGACATGTACCCAATTAACTTTAATATTGAAGTAAAAAAAATCAGCGAACTTTCTGACATAGAATTTATGTATGTGCATTACATCAGTAATACATATGGTATTAATCTAGATGAGATAATTAAGGAAAATTTAGAAGAATTTGAGGATGCGGATTACCTAAACGGTGTTGATACATTTGTAAACTTTGTTACAGGAGAGAAAGGTCGTAAAATACCAATTTCTGTTTTTCAGATTAGATTTGCTGATATGAATTATTTGGGTTCTAAATGGATTGATTTAAACCCATTACAAATCTTTAATCCTAATATAAAGGGAGGTTATAAGCAATTGCATGATCTTAATCCAGTAGAGTTAGATACAATTGAATATCTTATTAAAACAGGTAATCTAAATATTGGAGACCTTATAAAAGATGATATTAGCGATTTTGATAATAAACAAAATAGAATAGTTTTAGATGACCAAAGTTCTTTCATTGATGAAGCTTCTAAGCAAAATACGCTTAATAATCCTGTAACAGTTGAAACCGATGAAATGACACTTAAAACGGTAGCTACTTTTACTTTTGGTGATAAGGATTACCCAGGCAATTATTATATAAATATGTCACCAATTACAGGAGGTGGTATAAAACAATTACAGAGCCTTAGTCTTGAGGAACTACAATCTATTTTAGATGCTATAAATAATGAAGGATTTGATGTAGATCCATTAATAAAACCAACTAGTAGTGAATTGGCTACACTTTTAGAGATAAGCTCTGTAAGCTCTGTTGGAGAGAAAGTAATTACTGGTGAGCAGGGAGATTTATATTTGGAAAAACATGTATCAGATATGTTAATTAATATAAACGGCAAATCATATCCAGGTTCTGATTTTATAGATATGCGTGCTATTACAGGAGGTCGTATAACTAAGTTAAGTGGTATTACTCCAGTTGAACATGCATATATTAAATATACTGTAAAGAAGTTAAATCTTAACTTTCAGGCCTTTTTAAGTTCTGATTATGATACTTTAAGTAATAGAAAAGTAAATAGCGGGTCTCTCTTAAAGGTTAATAATTCTTTTGGTCAGAGCGATAGTGCAAATAAAGAATACACAATATTTAATGGTAAATCGTATCCAAGCGGTGATTATGTTAATATGGCCGTTCTTAATAGCGATGAGGGTGTTAAGAGGCTTAGCGAGCTTACAAGTAACCAAATAGAGGAGTTAGAAAATGAAATTGTTGAGAATGAGTTAAAGATTGATAATATAATTCAAGATAATATTAGTGTATTTGATATTGTTACATCAGATGGTTATCATTATCCTGCAAATTGCGAAATTGTAATACCTATTAATATGTTAACAGACACTCAGGTTGATCAATATATGGTTGGTAAGAAAGAAGGAGCAGAAATTTTAAATGTTTCAGTTGAAACGGAGGAGGATTGGAATAAATACTTCGGATTTCCTAAGCGTTTTGTGGAAAATGAAGGTTCAGTTAAATTAGAATTTATAGATTCTAAGTTTGTGACAAACTCTAAAGGTTTTGGTAGAAGAACTAAAGAAGATAAATATTTAAATTCGTTTTTAGAAGGAACGTTTCTACCAAATAATGAACAGACTGTCGATGAATATGCTCAAAGGATGCCAAATAATGAAATGACGATGGAGGATCAAGCTCAAAATATACCATATGGAGTAGAGACTGATCAAGCTCAAATGATACTAGATGGAGTAGAGACTGATCAAGCTCAAATGATACTAGATGGAGTAGAGACTGATCAAGCTCAAATGATACTAGATGGAGTAGAGACTGATCAAGCTCAAATGATACTTGATGGAGTAGACTCTGGGTGGACAACGGCAGATTCACCCCGTGTTACTAACAATTTTGACAAATATTTAAAACGTGGGGGATTAGAACAGCAGTTTAAATTCACGATAAAACCTATTCTTGAAAACATTTATAGTGACCGAATATTTGAAGAGGAGCAATTTATAGAAGAAAAAATGCCGAAGGGTTTAATTCTTAAAAAAACAAAGTCGGGTGGCGCTCCTCTCAATGTAAAAATGAAACCTGATGGAGATCCTTTATATGCAACTGGAACTCCTGTCAATTGGGGTGTGGGTCGGGACGAGGCTGGTTATTATGAAGCTGGGCAAGCACCAATTAACCCGGCCACAGGTCTCCCATTCGATGGTGTTTATACAGTCCCTCCCACAAGAGAACAACGCGCGATGCCACCTGAGTTACCACCAAGAGCATATAATGAAGCTACGTATGTAGCTATGAACGCACCAAAACCAACAATCGGTGCTATAAGACCAGAGATGTTAAGACCTATGCGACAATCTGTTGAAGAAATTCATAGAGGTTTGCAAGAATCGACAAGCGCTAGATTGGGAGACAAACCGGTTACTATAGTAGGTACTCCATCTACTAAGCAAAATCCACCTGCGGTAATTACAGAAGATCCAGTTACAGGAGATCCCCTTGTCCCAGTAGGGGGGAATCGAGTAATTTTTGAAAACCCACTTACCGGAGGAAATCTTAGGGTAGAAAATTGGCGCCGGCTTAATGTTGATGCTGAAGAGGAGTTACCACCTGTTCCAGGTGAAGGAACTGCGAATTCAGGCGGTGGTTCTATTTATGATTCTCCTGCACCACCCACAGTGGCTCAATTGAATTCATTACCACCTAATCCAAAACCAGGTAGAGGATTAGTCCAACCACAAAGAGTTATATTAAGAGCGACAGTTGGTTGTCAACTTTCACCTACAGGTAAAGGTCTTTCCAAAGCTTTAGCGATTAGGCTTAAAGATGAGTGTGATGGTATTGGAGATGAAGTTGATATATTTGAAATGACTGGGGAAGAACTTCAAAGATATGTTGATTTTGCAATCCAGTCTACTAAAAGATTAGATTTTATGGGATATGATGCTGCTAAGTTAGCAATTGAACTTGCTATAGAAGCAGAATTTTTAGTTCCATCACCTGATGGAGATATGGATACACGTATGATTGACGATATATCTATTAAGATCGGAATTGAGGAATATATTGGAATAGATGTTTTGTCTTCTGAAGATATCAATAAATTAGTAAAAGGGGTAAATGAAGTTTTAACTGACCTAGGTGCTGTTTCTAATATTCAAATTCAAAATGTAAGAGATGGATTGAAAGGGGGAATTGAGGTTTATGCTGAACAAAACCCAGAATTTAAAGCGGTATTAAATAAAGGTAAACTTGACATTAGTCAACTTGTTGACCATGTAGTTGTTACATCTTTAGTTAAGAATGAAATAAGAGGATTTACTAATACCTTAGAACAAGTAACCAAATTGTTTTCTGACCCTGAGGAAATTAACACGAAGGAACAATATAGACAAGAAGTCGTTAACCGCTTTGGTGATAAAATGGCAGATGTGTTTGATAATCTTCAATCACAATATGGAAAGTCTCCAAAAGATGCGTTTTCTGATATTACAGGAAGTATAGCTGAGGCAATTCAAATAACAAACGAAACTTTTATTCAGGGTGCAACGGGCGGAGTTGAAGGTGGTTATGAAAGAGTTTTTAGAAAAGAACTAGCTGATGCATTTAATAGAAAAATCGGGTTGCCGGGTTCAGTTGAAACACCTGTTTCTATGGATAGAGTTATACTACAAAAATTTACTGACGCATCAGTTGAAGTTGTGCAAAAAATAAATTCTATCACTTTATCTAAACAAAGTTATGATACTGCGATAAAAAAAATTCTTGCTGAAGAAGCATCGATTATGGCAAGCTACGTTAAGGAAACCCCATATATAAAAAAAATGAAAGAGTATGGCTTATCTGAAAAAGATGCTCACGAGCGATTAATGGATGAATTAAGTAAAGCAAGTGAACAAGTGACGTTAGATATGATGACTGATTTACATAACGGTTCTTTGCCTGGTTTTTCAGTAAACATTATTGATACACAATTAATAGAAAAGTTTAAAACAAGAATTGAAGCTAATTTAAACAGTTCACTCAATGAACAATATGAAAAGCGTAAAGCAGAATTACAAGAAGAGCAAACTGAGGCTGAAAGAATAGCGAATGAAGAAGCTGTAAAAGAGACAACTAAAGGTTTTTTTGAATTTGTGTAAAAATCAAAAACCAGAAATGAGTAGAGAAGAAAAAAAATTGAAATGAAAAGGGAGAAAGAATGGAAAGAAAAAAAGAAGTGAGAAAGAAGTGAAATGATGTCGTCGAACATGAGTGGAGAATTGAAGCGAGAAG
>Ga0075480_10000450_pt1 | contig 24231 bp, 26 predicted proteins | sample DEB08_DNA_7_FD_81590 | JGI IMG/M metagenome (GOLD analysis project Ga0075480, IMG submission 81590) | Aqueous microbial communities from the Delaware River and Bay under freshwater to marine salinity gradient to study organic matter... | ecosystem: Environmental > Aquatic > Marine > Coastal ... | reverse complement strand
TAATCGCATACCAGTTATATACTTAAACCATCTAATTTTTAAGTATATTATTTATAATTTTTTAAGCAGTATTTACTTGTGGTTTTGTAATTTTATAGGATATTGATTTTCTGTTTCTTCTCGTAAGATTTTTAGTAGAATTGTATCTTTTTACCCAATCACGAAATGTGGATTTCTTACAATCAAATATTTTACAAGTTCGTTTGTATCCATCTCCTTTATCGTTGTTAAAGTAATATTTAACTGTGGAATTTTTGTAATCCTCTGTCTTATGATTAGTCATCTATAATATTTATAGAAAAATATAAAAATGCTTCAAGGGTGCGGCTTTAAATCTTCAAGGGTTTAAATACTTGTGGTAGCATTATTAAAATATTCTGTTTTCACATTTGCCTTTTCCTTTTCTATGGCTTTTAATGTCTCTTCTTGTATCTTTGTATGTTCTATATATTCACATATTTTTTTTATTGTAGCTTCAGGACAATATGTTAAATTTACATATATTCCACTTTTATTTTCATTTAATACAACATCCTTGTTTTCTTTTAACAATTTCAATATTTCTAATTGATGTGGTTTTTCCATTTTTTCAATTGACATCTTAATATTTTTTAAATGTTCAACGTCCATTTTATTTCAATTAAAAAAAATGTTTATATCATTTATATTGTTATTATTTTCTTGTTCCATTTTTGTCTTTTTATGTATTATTCATTATTTTAATTTTTGATTTTTTCTCTTCACGATTTATTTGCGAATTTTTTAATGCTGCCATTGCACATATATATTCATCCCCTAATTCATAACGTATTCCTATAATACTTACTAATATGTCAGTGTCTTCTTTAATACTATTGAAGTAAGCATTCGTATTATGATGGTCGCGCGCCACGAATATTGTCAACGGAGATATACCGTCTTTATCTGTATAAACCGCGTGTATACCCGCTTTAGTTATGGTCTTTGTTTTGCATTCTACAAGCATACCTTCCACTGGACTACATATCATACAATCAAATATAACTTGAAATTCTATATTTTCTCCACTCACATTTCCTGCTGAATATGTAATAGCTGATATAGAACCAGGTTTAATAAAACCTTCCTTAATGCATATACCTTCATATTCAATAGATAGTTTTTCTTCTAAAATTTTTTTTATATTTTTACCAATTTCTGGCATAGAAAGAAACACTTTTTTGGATAATACGGATTGGTTATAAACACCATAAAACTTTTGTTCCTTTTTTTCTGTATTTTTCTCTACCATTGTATCTATATAAGATGTATATTTTATATAGATATGTTATTTGTATTATTATCAATTTTATAAATTTATTCTCTCACTCTTTGAAAATTGATGAAACTCATCTATTGTTAAGAAACTTCCCTTTTGAGATTTTGTTTTATATCTTAATGACATTTCTATTAACATTGGTAACGCAGCGGTTATATGAGGTATTTTAACATTATCGCCTATCATTTTATCGTAAATATTATCTATATTTACATTCATATTTTTGAATATTTTATCTATCATATCTTTATTTTTCTCATATGTGCCTCTTATTATAGAACCCTTCTTATTCTTAGCAATATCCTTTTCTCTAATCTTAAATAGTTTTTCTTCATTATTAAATTTCATCTCTGAATCAATAAATCCAAAAATTTCATCCGGTTCTACATTCACTTTATTTTCTTTATATTCTTTAACGAGTTGTTTCAATGTTGTTATATCACTTTCTTGTATAAATTTGCCATCTATAAATTTAAAAAATGCTGGTAGCTTGTTTTTTCCTAATGTCTGTAGTATAAAATAATGGTTCTCTCCAATGCTTCTCTTGTTAAAATAATTTTTTATTTTATCATCTATTTCGTTATCTATATTATTGATTTTGTCCATTTTATCAAGATATTCTTTTAATATTTTTTTTGTATCTTCGAAAGATAGAAAGTCTATAAAATGGTCTACGATAATTTGTTTTAAATCATCATTGTCTTTAATAAATGTTTCTATATATGGTCTTAATAAAATGAAACTATGTTTCCAATTAAATTTTTCATATGCCTTACCATTAATATATCGTGTATTATCATTTGAACCCTTTAAATGTATATCGTTATTTAATACAAAATCTATATCTTCTAATAATTTATCATATGAGTTCATTTTATTCGATGCTTGTATTTTATCCTCGTTTTCAATATTATTTATCTCATTTTTTAATGCAGGTTTAATTTTTGTTACAGGAAATGATTCTTTTATATATTGTACAGGAACCGAACGCTCAAATATAGATGCGTTTATATCAGTTATTTCCAAAGGTTGAAAATAATACCATTTATCCTTATTAATTAATCTTCCTTTTCTACCATATGTATCGACCAATAATTCACTACTATCTTCAATCATCGTCATAATTGCTGCTTCAAATTGTTCTTCACTATAATTTCCCTTTACATTAACAATATTATATAAATCATTATGATGAAAATAAAATAGACCTTTTGGTGCTTTTTTGAATTCCGCGCGAATGCGTTTTAAAATTCCTTCCTGATTATTTTTCGAAAAATCTATGTTATATGTCGCCATATGCACTTCTGAATCATCTGGTAATTCAACCGCACACTTCAAATCACATTTATCCGTATAATCGCATATAGATGTAAAATTATTATAAACATTATTTTTAATATCTTGTGTTTTGATATTTTCTTCTTTTCCGCTCGAACGCATTATACTTATTTCTTCCGCTTGGTCTATTTTTAAACGAGCATTTAAATCGTCATACTGACCGAATTTTAAAACACAATCAATCGAGTTCTCTTTTAATACTTTGGTTACATTTCCTATTTGTTTAGCTTTCTTTGAAGCATATCTATATAAATATAAATCAGCACATTCTTTCTTATCACTTAAAGTAGCATGTAAAAATATTTCAACATTCCTATCTTCAAACTTTAAACTACAATGACTCTTGTTACGAATAGCGCGTCCAATAATTTGTTCCGTTCGACTTAAATTATACCACGGTTCCAAAATATGAACTTGCCTTAAATTTCTAAAATCTACTCCTTCACCTGCAGCACGAGATATAATAACTACTTTTATTCTTTCTCCATTTTTATTGTTTTCGTCGTTTAAATTTTTTAAATCCGAAACATTGTCTGGTGAGTAACGTTCATCACCAGTTAACATAATATAATGAGGGGTGTATTCTTTCTTTGTTTCGTCATCATTATCACCTATTATAACTTTGTAATCTGTTTCTTTAGTATCGTTTGTATCTTTATGAAATAAATTCTTTACTTTATTACCAACACGTCGTTTAAATCCCATTGCTTCCAAAGCCAACGCTACTGGAATTACACCACCATCTATATATTGTGAATATATCATTATGATTCCACGAGATTTTCTTATTTGCTTGCAAATATTACTTATTTTAATGCTATGATTTTCCAAGTTCTCTTCATCGAATATTTTATAAGTTGGGTCTATATACTTAAAATTTGACTTCGTTTTCTCACCATCGACTATTTTTTCTTCGTAAGACATTGCATTCGCCATTCCTTTTTCACCCAACATAGATTGTAATATGACTTTTTGTTCCGAACGCGATTTATTAATATTCTTTTCCATTTCATTTAATCTATCCTTTTTACCTAACACTATATTCAAACTTTCAATCGGTAGTTGTAATAACGAATATCCAAATGCTTTCGTATTAGACAAATCATCCTTTAATGCTTCGTTTATTAATAAATTATATGCTTTCTCTTGAACTCCATCTTTTTTCATTTCGGAATAATAAATTGGCATCTTTTCTATCATATCATATTCCGTTTCAGGTATTTTTATTCCATTCATCTGAATACTTGGTTTTTTTAACGGCATTTGACTTAAACAAGATAATCGCATTGGGAATGTGTATGGATTTTCACCTTTTACATAAGATATATATCCTGTCAAACGTTCAATAAGTTTATCTTTACCGTGTGGTTTAAAAGAACCATTTGTCTCGAATATATCATTTACTTTTAATGTTCCATCACGTTTATCATTTAAATTTAATATATTTGCTATCCATATTATTTCATCGCAATTGTTATACATTGGTGTTCCTGATAATAATAATAATTTGAGATTTCTAGTATATTTCGCTATATCCTTTAATTGATTGTGCACTTCTCTATTTCCGTTATCGTCACTATCTCTGATATTATGTGCTTCGTCTATTATAATTAATCGGTCTTCAAATATTTGCTTTATTTTTTTTATCTTATATTGATTTTTAATAGTTTCATCCGTTACATGAATTCTTTTATATTCGATTTCGTCTTTTACAACATTTCCAAATTTTGTGTAACCATAAAATGCATAATATTTATTTATAATGCGCTTTGTATTTTCTATTATTTTTGAACGTGACATTTCATTTCGTTCACTCGGATTGATTTCATTCAAAAGCGCATTTCCAAGACAACCTTCTATTTTCCATATTCCATTTTCTTGTTTTAATTTTGATTCGTCAAATAACTGCTTCTTAAAATTATCTTGAACGTTTGGTGAAGCGACTATTATAATTTTTTTTATATTATCACTACCAAATCCAATTTGTTTAATATAACTTCTCATTTCTTCTGCTATACCTATTGCACTACACGTTTTTCCTGTTCCTAATCCGTGATATAATAGTAATCCATTATAAGGTGTATGATAAGAAAGAAAATTTTTTACGAATATTTGATGAGAACTTAATTCGAATTCATTTTCACACATTTCATCTTGTAGTTCTTTTAATGTGTATTTTTTTTGTTCATCTTCTTTAATACTTTGTTTTAAACTATTAAACTCTTTATGTTTCATTAATTTACTATTGAAATTATCATCATCCAATTCTGGATATAAAAATTTATTTAGTTCCAAATTACTGCTTGTTTTATTTACATCTTTCATTTCTTCTTTGTTTTCCATAGTTCTTAAATCCGGATTTATATTTTTATCTTTAACACGAGTAAAATAATAGTCTTCTTTGTCAGTGTCTTGAACTTGGTCTTTTTGTGGTTTTTCGACTTTCTGAGTTTTGTTTTTTTGAGGTTTTTCGACTTTTTTTGTTTTGTCTTTTTGTGGTTTTTCGACTTTTTCAGTTTTGTTTTTTTTAGGTTTTTCAACTTTTTCTACATGATTATTATAATCATCTTCCTTAATAAAATTTATAAACTCTGTTTTTTCTAGTATTTGGTTTTTTATTGTTTCGTCTTTAATGTCATCATAATTACCTATAAATAATATTTTCTCTTGACAAGGACTTTCACCTGATTTTTGTCTTCCTTTATTATACTTAATTCTATTTTCAATAAACTTCTTAATATCATCAACCGAAAAAATATTTATTGCTTCATTTAAATCACTTATTTTTATTCGTCTTTCACATCTTTGAATAATATTTGGATTTATTATAATTTCTTTTTTCTTTTTATCATTTTTTAAAATACTTTGAACAGACTTATCAGTCTTTAGTTCGGGTTCACTTATATATTTTATTGAATTTGATATTTTATTACTCATTTACCTTATTGTATATTATAATATGATATAATATACAAAATTATAACCGATATAACATCATTTTATTTAAACAAGTATCTACCCTAGTTATGATGTCTTTTTTTTCTAAATTATAGTCCCTTATCTTTGATAAACAATTATCCAAAGACCCCCATTCCATTTTACTTACCTCGGATCTCTGGTATGTACTTGTATCTTTCGTTTCAGAATATTTCATATACATTAAAAAATACTTATGTTTATAAGACTTATAATTCGAACCTGTAAATGTTTCTTCATAGGGCACTACATTAGTCATAGGTTCTATCATTGATTCGTTATATCCGGTTTCCTCGCAAAATTCACGGACTGCGCAATCATAATCCTTTTCTTGGTAATTTCTACGTCCCTTAGGGAACCCCCACTCGGGTTCGTTCCAATTATCATCTATTTCATCCAGCAATTCTTTTAAATTAAATCCTAGTTTCATACTTCCATCTTTTAAAGCATTAAATTTATCTTTAGATGACGTTTCTTCCATCTTATATTTATTATTATAACCATTATCGCCCCAAATATTTGTCCAAAGTTCATCAAAATCACAATTCATTATTTGTTCCTTTTCCTTATTGGACATTTGTTTTAGCATATTTTTTATATATTCTTTATTATTCAACTGATATTTACCTCTCATAAAATCTATATAACCTAGTGTTTCCTTACGACGTATCATTAGATATTCAACTATACCATTATTATTACGAAAAGCTATTACACCTAAACTCGTAATAGGCATTTTACAATTATGAAATAGATGTCCTGTCTTTCCACAATTATTGCAGTAATTTATATTATTCATTTTTTTACTCATAATGCGATTTGTCTCTATGAATTAAATAAGATAGTTTTATATACTTTTAATATGAAATATGATCCTGCCGTATGGGGACCTCATTATTGGTTCTTTTTACATACTATAGCACAGATATATCCCGAATGCCCAGATAAAGCTACCAAACGTAAATATTACGATCTAATACATAATATGCCCACTTTTTTACCTATAGGCACTATGGGTAATAAATTTAGTGACTTAATTAATAAATATCCTGTAACACCTTATTTAGATAATAGAGAATCATTGGTAAGATGGGTCCATTTTATACATAATAAAATTAATGTTATGATTGGCAAAGAAGAAGTTACTTTACTTGAATCCATCGATTTATATTTCGCACACTATAAAGCAACACCCCTTATAATGATGGAAAAACTTAATATCAAAAAACATCATATTTATATTTCACTTTCTCTTATATGTATAATTCTTATTTATGTTTATTCACGTGAGTCATAAAATATGCTGACTATATATATCTTATGCGTTTTGAAATTATTATATTTTTTATTGTTGCTTTCATTATAGCAAATATATATACCGATGGTAAATACATTCAAATTGTATTATCCTGGAAAAAATATTTTCAAATGTTTGGGGTCGCATTTGTAGGATATATGTTATGCTGGTTATTTCGTAAAAATCCTGAACGCGCAAAAACGATGATTGTTGCTTCTAATGAATATTTGAAATATTTACCTGTTGATAAAGACACCAGTAGTTTTATTTCGCCCATTTTAGATTTTACCAGTAAATACGATTTTAGTAGAGGAGGAAATAACACCAGTATGAATAATAATATTAACATGCTTCAGGGTGGAAATAACCAGAACCTTCAATCTGAACAACGCATTTTGAAATCTGGAAAACAAACTACTAAGCGGTCTGTTAGTGAAACCAAAAAAAAGTTTGTAGCAGCACGACAAAATTGGCATTGTGGTAAATGTCAAAAACAACTACCCGCTTGGTTTGAAGTAGACCACACGGTAAGGTTGGAACACGGAGGTAGTAACCACGTTGATAATTTAGTAGCATTATGTCGCGATTGTCACGGAGAAAAAACCGCTATGGAGAACTTATAACAACACATACAAACGTAATATATATATATTGGAATTATATAGGTCTAATATATATATTATGGATTTTCTCAAATTACAACCAAAAATTAAAAAACTTGTTGATTCTATTTTAAATTACATTAAAACATTGGAAAATTACATAAAAACATTGGATTTCGAAAAAAATAGTTTTTTGTATATTACAAGATTATTACTATTAATACTCCTTGTAAATACTATATATTATATTCCATTGACCGAATCACAACGTTCTACTAATAATTTTGAAAAAAATAAAGGGCATTTCTATGCTTCATTTGCTACTTTGATTGGTTTAATGGGTCTCTATATTTTTAAATTCGCTTCACAAAGATATAAAAGTTTATTCTTAATAATGAGTCTTATTATATCATTTCTCATTGGTCTTCATTTTGTGCTTGCACAATTTGGCGTTTATAATGCTATATATACCGGAACCACTGGATATATTTTACTCGGTCTAATTTCCATTATTCCTCTTATTATTTTATTTCGTGCTTTAAAAAGACATCTTTCTAATATAGATGGATGGAGTGGTTTCGTAATTAATTTTATTTTATACATTCCTTGTTTACTAGACGAATTTTTAGAATATTTTAAAACTCAATTTGCTCTTACCACTAACATTACATACGGACTTCTTGGTTTAGAAGCACTCTTAATAACTGCATATGTGTTTTTACCTAATATAATTTCGAATACCGTTAAAGGTTCATCTATACCATTACTCGAAGACGCATATTTTTTAAATGAAGGAAGTAATACATTAAAATATATATCAGACATTTATGAAAAAAAAGAGGACACAGATTTATTAAACGCTATTAATCAAGGTGATAATGAACCAAATGAATATGTTATAGGTAAATCATCTTATTCTATTACAATGTGGATTTATTTGAACCAACAAGACCCTAATGTTAATACGAGTGATATTTTTAGTTATGGTGATAATAATTCGACTTATTTTCCAAAGGTTGAATACATAGGAACCACCGCCGGTAAAAATAAATTGAAATTTTCATTCTCAAGCAACGCACCTTGCTTTGATATGTTAATTGAATCTCAAAAATGGAATAATATTGTTTTTAATTATAATCATAATCGTATCGATTTATTTATAAATGGTGATTTAGTTAAAACTTATATTTTTGAAGCAAATAACGAACCTATACGCGATTATGATAAAGACCTTTTCAAAATTGGAGGTGATAACATTGATGGTGCAATATGTAATATTAATTATTATAAAAAACCTTTAACAAAATATCAAATTACCAGTTTTTACAATCTATTAAATGGTAGAAATCCACCAATAAATAATATAATGTAAAAATATAGAGATGAATTACACCACTATATTTTTAGGAACTGCTTTGGTTGTTTTAATTATGTATATGTTATTTCAAAGTTATTTTGATGGAAAACAAAGTTTAGTATCACAAACGAAATTAATTAATATGTCGCCGATTGAAGCTGAAAAGGTTTCTAAACCGAATGCGTCTATTTTATCTTATGGTATTTGGGTTCATATTGGTCAGTGGAAAAATGAAGCAGGTCAAACAAGTCAAACATTATTTAAACGCGATACTGAATTAGAAGTTTATTTCACAAATAATGCAGGTTTAAAGATTAAAGTTGATGATACTGCTACTGATTATACTGATATTGTAGTAACAAATAATTTCCCTATACAAAAATGGGTTCATATTGGAATAGTTGTTGATAACCAAATTATGGATGTTTACCTTGATGGAAAAATGGTAAAATCTGTGAAATTAAAACAAAATATTGCTCCTACTGAAAATAGTATTACTTATGGTACAGGTAGCGCTATTGCCTCTAATACCCACATTGCCGAACATAAACGCATTACCTACGCCCTTGACCCGAAAGGAATGTGGGACCTATACATGGAAGGTAATGGAATGGGTGGTTTAACACAAGCAGCGAGTGAGATGAACGTTAACCTTTCTATACTCAAAGACGGAGTTGAAAGTTCAAAGATATCATTATGGTAATTACTAGTTACACCTTTTTTATATATTTATTTATCGTATATAAATATATAGAATGGATTTCAATAAACCTATTGGAGAACAATTAGGAAATAATTTACAAGAAAAAACATCGAGTATGATTGCCAATGTTGGTGACACATTTAGTAACTTGGGAGAAAGTGCTGCTAACGCAAAAGTAGGATTAAATTCTATGGTAAGCGATTTTTCTTCTCCAAGCGTTGCTGATGTCGGTTCCGCTTTCTTAGATACCAATAGCATAATAGCCAAATTTGTATTTTTAATTGTTGTGCTTTTTGGTTTCTTTTTATTATTCAATTTAGGAATTTATATTGTTAGTTGGTTCGCAACACCCGATAGATCACCTTACATATTCAAGGGTATGTATAGCACCGCTGCTAAAAAACATATAACACAAGATCCTAAACAGAATGGTAAAACCATTTACAGGTCTAATAATGAAGACAAGGGTATTGAATTTACGTGGTCTTCCTGGTTAAATTTAGAATTACCTACTGATGGTCAAAAACATATTTTTAATAAAGGAACCAAGCCTGAAAGTGGTTTCAATAAAAACGCACCTGGTGTTTATGCTAAACAAGGCACAGCCGAGGTTACACAAGCTTTTATCGATGAAGTTACCACTGCAACCGACACGGAAAATGGTGCAGGCACGTGGGACGCTATGACTGAAGATGAACAGAATGCTGCTGTCGAAGATGCGCGTACCAAGAATGGCACATTAAACCTAATAATAAAAATGGATACAATAACTACAAATGCCGACGATATTATTCTTTACGATTTACCTATTAAAAAATGGTTTCATTTAGCAATTCGTCTTCAAAATAAAATTATCGATATTTATGTAAACGGAACCATTACAACTCGTATTCCACTATCCGAAGTTCCTGACCAGAATTACGGTGATATATATTTAGGATATGGTGGTTTAGGGGGCAATATTTCCAATTTGAGATATTTCGATAAAGCCCTTAGTGTATTTCAGATAAGTAATATTGTTATGGCTGGACCTAACCTATCAAATCCCGACGAAAATGTTAAAATAGGTAAGGCGAATTACTTATCAAATAACTGGTATTCAAACTCTAAATATTAATCATAATGATTATAAATGTCTATAATAATATAGTTTTTTTATATATTATTATATGTCTGAAACATTATGTCAATTATTAGCACGAAGACGTCAAATTTTAAATAATAGGAAACCACCTATTCGTTTAGAAATAGAAAATCCGTATACAAATGCTGACGGAACTCAAAAAAAGGATGGCAGTGGTAATATTATTACATCTCAACGATTAGCAGAGCGTAGAAAGGCAGAAATTCTACAATATAATAAAACGTCTAACGTTCAAGGTAAATTAACACGTGCTCAAAATTATAGAAATGTCGTTGAAAATATAGGTAGAACCAGTAATGTTACGGTAACTAATGAAAATGGTATACCAAATACATTTAGCGTTTCTACGTGTCCAAACGACCTTTATTTACCAACTTCGAGTAGTGCTGCTGGAATACCAGGTCCATCCTTTAATCTACAATATCGTCCAGAAGTTCCTTTATATGGATATGCTAATAACGCCCAACAACTTGGATTACCACTCATTCAATTGAGCGATGCATGGTCGTTTAACACCAGCACTAATATACAGTCTTTGTCCGGTGAATTTACTAGTTTATTAAAAGTATTTCATAACATTGATAATATTGATAATGAATTGGTTAATAAAGATTATGAATTTACGATTAATATACCCTTAGGATTATATGCTGCAGGTGATATATCAGGTGATATTATTGGCAATGATAATTCTAAATCCATTTCGAAAATTGACGTACAAGTTCTAGACCACGCTGGCGGTGTATTAACAAATATTACTCCAACTATTGTCGACCATAGTTTTAACGATATTTCATTAAATTATACGTTGGATAATTCTAATAATTTCTATGCGTTAAAACACATAGGTTCTCTAGGGATTAAATTACAACTTCATATTGAACAACTTGCATATTATGATATACAAGTCAAATTCACTATAGATAAACAAGACACGAATGAGTATGTGTATCTTGGTAGCACTTCATCCTATGTTTCAGCGGTTTATATGAACTTAACAAATTCTAATTTGGAAAAATTAGATAACATTACAGATGTTAGTGTTACAAAAAATAATTTGGCTCATACACCCGAATTTAATGATTTTTTTATTACAGGTTCTCCTATAAACTAATGTTCTCGTTTCATATTCCTATTGAAGGTAATTCGATATCATCAAACATAAAAAGAAATTTTAATATTTCAAATTCTTCTATTATATTAATAATTACGTCATAACACGTGGATATAAAAGAAGAATTATTATCGATAATTGGCACCATTAATGGTTTTTGAATATTATTTGCTATTTTATTATTGGTTAAATAAGGGATATTTTGACTATTACTATGAGAGTATATATGTGTTGCAAAATTTTTAGAAGAATTATTGCATTTTTTTACACTATTTGTATCATTATTCGTAAGGTTCTCGTTTGCAGTATTGTTTTTTACATCACATAAAATCCATTCTTCATCGAGACATACAGTTATCTTCTTTGCTTTAAACATATTTACACTTTTTCGAATTATAGCGTTCATTTTGTAAGTATTATTATAATTACAAAATAAAAAAAATTAGTATATGTATATTAATTTACTAAAGTAACTCTCTGCTTGTCGGGTAATACATTAGTTATTAAGTTTGGATTTAAACAACTTTCGTGTGATGGAAAAATTTCTCCGGACATACATTTTTCGGCATCACTAACCGAAGCACACGAACGTCTGTTGTTATAGTCTCCAACTAAGCACCAATTCTGTTTTTTACTACTAATTGCGCTCTGAATGGATGTTTCACTTGAATCGGGTTCAGGTTCATCCTTGTGTTCGTCTTTTTCTGATTTCTCTATTTTATCGGATACTTCCGTCTTATTGTCTTCGCGATTGCTTGCATCTATTAATATATCACCTACACCTTGTATTGTATCTTCTACTATATCTATACCTGTTTTAGCAACATCAGAAACAACATCCGTGGTTGTATTTATTGTAGTCCCTGTTAAATATGCAAATGCTGATAAAATGCTTCCAAATACAGGTTTTAAAGCGTCTGCTATATATTCAATTAAATTACTTACAAAGTCAATTATATTAATTCCTATCATCATGAATAATATTATTATTACTAAAATAAAAATAATTATATTTTTAATATCAAAAGCAGACATCGCAATTTCTGGATTTTGTAGCATTTGCTTCATAGGATTCTCTTGCTCAGTAGAATAAGGGTCTATTTCATTATCAGTTAAAGTTGTAACAATAGCACTCATTTATATAATAATGTTATACTTTTATTATTAAGAATTTCGTTTGGAGTGATTAAATTTATTATATGAATAAATTAAATATGTCTTTCAAATTTATTGAAACATTTCTGTTCTTAAGTTTAGGAATTACTTTTGCGCTCATTGTTACTTTGGTATATCATTTCAAGAAACGAATGGAGAACATGGAAACTAAATGCGATACTATGTTTGAAATCGTTCAAAAACTAGCGAACGAATTAAATAGTATACAAAACAATACAAATAATTATCCTACTTCGGACACGAATATTAACGCATATGACAATTTAACCGAAGATATAATTCTCGGTGAAAATAATTTAGAACTATCACAAGAACGCGAAGATATCTTGAATGATGAGGATGACGACGAGGATAATGATAATGATGACGACGATGATGAGGATAATGATGACGACGATGATGAGGATAATGATGAGGATGACGACGAGGACGAGGATGACGACGAGGATGACGACGAGGATGACGACGAGGATAAACAATCATTAAACGCAGCGAGCACAATTAATTTTAATAAAATAGACATTCCTGAAGATGATAAGGTTAAGGTTATAAATGTAAGTGATTCCGATGTTCTAGAAGTTTCTTCTTTAAATGAAACTAATTTAGAAGATTTAGATTATATTGATGAAGATAATGATTCTACAGTTGAAGAATTAAATGACAACATCAAAATAGAGGTAAATAAACTAGATGATATAGATAATACAAGTGTAGAAAACAATAAACCTTCACGTAGTGCTTTGAAAAAACTCAAAATTGCCGATTTGAAAGATATGGCAAAACAGAATAATATTGAAATTGAAGATAATGCTACAAAAAATACTATCATTGATTTATTATTAGTTCAATAATATCGTGTATATAATATATAAATAGTATGTCCTATATTTCCGAGAAAAAATATGCTCCTTTCACAAAAGATATTAAACCCTATAATATGTTCTCACTATTTAAAGACGTAAATCAACCCATTGTTCCTCCTATAAAAAAACATGATGGTAGTGTTCTAGACGCATATTGGCAACCAGAGGCATTGGATAATAATAAAATATTACATAACTCTGAAATAAAAACGAATGCTGATTATCGCAAGTATATGACACATAAAGCAACTATTATCAGAGACCATAATAATCGCAGTTATTCAAAATACTGAAAGAGCTAATTATAATTATACATTTCGTAGTCTTCTGAACTATCACTATCGTACAAATACAATGTATTACTACAAGGTTTTATTCTTGGTCGATTTCCTTGTTTAATTTCATTTATTAACGTTTCAAAATAATCATTATTTTGTGACGTAATTGTTGAGTTTAATAATAAATTTGTATTTTTATTTTCTTCTACATCAAAATAGTTAATATCTATGGCTATTCTTGTATCATCGAAAGCTATAATACTATCCCTATGTTTCGTTTCGTTTATTTCAATCACTACATAAATAGTGGTTCCTTGATATAATTCATTTATATGTATTTTGTTTGCTTCTTCATCAATATCAACATTTTTATTCTCACAAATTAATCGTTTTATATGAATTCCGTAAATAGGTAGAAAAGATAAATTGATATCTACTGCTTTCAACTTTATATTCTCACCATCTGCGTTTTCTGGTATTTGAATGTAGAATAATATTGTATCCTGAATTTTAGAATCGTAAACTCCGTGGTTCATTATTTTAATATATAGATATATTCTAATTATTTTTATGTATAACGTATTTTCATAAATAATTTGTCATTGTTTTCATATAAACCCTTATAAATGAAATATATAAATGCGCCTTCTTAGTTTTGACGTTGGTATTAAGAATATGGCGTATTGTTTTTTTGATATTTCCGGAGAACACATTAAAATAATAGATTGGAATGTAGTCAATTTAATGCCACAAAATGATAAAAATAATTATAAATGTAATGTTGATATAATTAAAAAAGGCAATAAAAAGAAAAATATTCCAGATACCAAGCATTGTTGTAATAATAAAGCAAAGTTTTTTAAAGGAACCGAGTATTTTTGTGATAGACACTCTAAAAATAGTAAATACATATTGCCATTATCCAAATATAAGACATCTTATTTAAATAAAATGAAAGTTGATGCGATTAAACAATTGACATTATCGTTTAATATCACACCAGAAACAACCAAGAAAAATATGATAGAACAATTAAATAGTTATTTTAAGAATAATATGTTAGAACAAATTGGTAAATCAAAGAATAACGCATCCAATATTGACCTTATTACCATTGGTAAAAATATTAAATCGGAATTTAATAAGATTCATTTCGATAATTTGGATTGTGTTATTATAGAGAACCAAATATCACCCATTGCGAACCGTATGAAATCTATACAAGGTATGCTGGCGCAATATTTTATTATGCGTTTTGATAACATTCAAGTCGAATTTTTATCATCGGCGAATAAATTAAAAGGATTTGCCAAAGAACACGACGCAGAAGATTCACATTATAAACAACATAAAATGGACGCTGTCTTTCATACAAAACGCATTATTGAAAACCCTTCATTTAATGACTGGAAAGAACACGTATTAACACATAAGAAAATTGACGATTTAGCCGATGCTTTTTTACAAGGTTTATGGTATTTAAAAACCAATAATATTATTATTATTGCGTAGAACTTAAACATAAATTTTATATAATAATAATAAATTATGGAGACAATAGAATTAAATGATTTAGAACCTATTAGTATCACTCTCAGTGATAATAATCCAAAATCTACAAATTCTTTGGGTGAAGGTATCGAATTACTTATGAATGATAAGAATTCCACTGATACAAGTAAGACTAAAATAGATTTAGGAGAATTAGATAAACTTGAAGATGAATTAAATGATTTATCTAGCATTAATGTTAATCTCGATAGTAATAATAAAAATGTTACTAACACCACTTCTAATAATTATTCAAGCGATGATGCCCCTACAAAATCAGTTGAAACAAATTCTTTTGGTGGATTCGCAAAATCTATGTTTGGTATTAAAGACGATACCAATGTAGCACCTGTTACTGAGAATGACTCCAAACTTGGTTCTTCTACTGCAGAAACTATTAATAATCATAGTAAAACATGGGATGGTTTTACAAAATTGGGAAATGTTGGGGGATTCCAGGAAAAAACAGCACCCGTTACTACTTTATCCGATCGTGAAAAGAGGCGTAAGAAAAGAGCTATGCTAAAAGCATTAGATGCTTGGCATGAAAAGGGATTAATTAAAGAAATGTCACGTCTCAATATGGAATCTGACTTTGATGAGATAGAAGATGAATATGAATCTGCTCTAGAAGACAAACGTAAACGTGACGCAGTAAAAATCCAAGGAAATTGGTTAATTACTATGGTTAATACGATTGAATACGGAAATTCTATGCTTGACCCATTTGGCGTTTCATTGGATGGATGGGGTGAATCTATCAGCGAAGATATCGATAGCTATAATGAGATTTTTGAGGAATTGCACGAGAAATATAAAGGTGGTAAGATGAGTCCAGAGTTGAGTTTGTTATTGCGTCTTGGTTTTAGTGCCAGTGTAGTTCATTTTAGTAATAAGGCTTTATCTACTGCTGCTCCTGGTTTTAACGATGTTATTAAACAATCGCCTGAACTTATGAGAATGTTTACCGATGCTACTGTAAGTTCTATGAAACAAACTGCTCCCGGTATGGCTTTCGCAAGTGAATTATTACAACAAAATAAACCAGGAACGAATAATCCTCCGCCAGCACCTGTAAAAACACGCGAACAAGCACCTCCTCAAAGACCCGGTATGCAATTTACTTCCAACAATGATAACGATATTGGTTCTACTATGTTCCGTGAATCCGGTGTTAGTATGAACCAACAAACTTCTACTCACGAACCACCCAGACGTCCTGAAATGTCTGGACCTAAGAATAGTGATATAAATAATATACTTGCTGGATTAAAAACGAAAAGCGTTGACATTAGAAGTGACATAAAAGATAATGATTCTGTAGTTAGCATTTCTAGTATTAAAGATATGAACGATACTATACTTCCAAAAAAAAGTCGTCGTAAATCTGATAAAAATAAGAATGTAGTTTCACTTGATATATAATTCAATGCGTATTATGATGTATTTTTAATAATACTTCATAATGCCAATTTACTTCTTTTGTTTATTTTTTTGCTGTTTAGATGTTTTATTTTTTTTCTTTTCACTCTTGTTCTTTTTACCTCCTTGTTGTTGTTTCTGCTGTTTGCGACTCTTATTTTTACCTCCTTGTTGTTTCTGTTGTTTCTGTTGTTTCTTACCTCCAAAAAAGTCTAAAAATCCTCCTTGTTGTTGTTGTTGCTGTTGTTGTTGTTGTTGTTGTTGTTGTTGTTGTTGCTGTTGCTGTTGTTGTTGTTGTTGCTGCTGTTGCTGTTGCTGCTGTTGCTGCTTCTGTTTTCCACCTTGTTGTTTATTGTAATCCTTTTTGGCATCTTTCATTGCATCAGCAAATTTATAATTTTGGTTCTGCTGTTTTCCGTTCTTATAAACCTCCATTAAATGCTTTTGCCACGCAGTTTGTTGCTTCATTCTATAATATAGTAAAATATATTATTTGAAACTTATTATTAAAAATTTAACCGCATTTTTGTTCTAATTATAAATATTTTCTATAAAGTTCTAAAGATTTAACGCGTTGTTCACTAAAGTCTACGATGGGTTTTGGATATTGTATTGTTTTATATTTATTATAAGTTAAATTCCAAGTATGTATATCTTTAGGTTCGACATCATTTAATTCTGGTATCCATTTCTTAATATATTCCGCATTAGTATCATAATTTTTAGATTGTGTCCAAGGATTAAATGTTCTAAAATATGGCATTGCATCAACACCTGTTCCAGAAATCCATTGCCAGTTTCCATTATTACTCGCTACATCATAATCTATTAATTTATTAGCGTAATATTTTTCCCCTTCTCGCCAATCTAATAATAATGTTTTTACTAAAAAACAAGATGTTATTAAACGACCACGATTATGCATCCATCCAGTTGTGTTTAGTTGTCTCATACAAGCATCTACAATAGGATAACCAGTATTACCTGAACACCATTTGTCAAAATATGCCTTATTTTTCATCCATCGAATTTTATTTGAGTTTTTATCTAAAACTGTCGGATAAGCAAATAAAACGTGTGCATAAAAATCACGCCATATCAATTGACGCATTATTTCACTCGACAATCCAAATGTTTCTTTGAAAAAATGGTATACTTCTCTTATTGAAATGCAACCAAATTTAATATAAGCAGATAATAAACTTGTATTATGGTTTAATATATTACGCATTTGGTCGTATGATTTCTGTGTGTTTTTTGTATCTTTTAATTGTTTAATGGCGTTTGTTCTACCACCCATTATAAGAGTGTTTTTATTGCTTGTGAAATATTTGGATTTAATATCATCAAGGGTTACCGAATGAGATATAGTAACATATTTGACTTTGAGTTTACTTAGGTTAGCACGTATTGGAATATCGACTTTAATCTTCAAAGCTTTGTTATAGAATGGTGTGAATTTCTTATAATATGTCCCTGTACCACTTCTTATAATACCAGGTTCATATAAATAATAATCCTGATATTCATTACATACAATATTATTTTCAATACATAATTCTTTGATTGAATGGTCTCTCAAAAGCGCATACGGTGTATAATCCCTATTAAAATATACAGCATTAATATTTAATTTATCAATCAATTCGCTAATAACTTTATTATTGTCACCATATAATAAAAATAATTTACCATTCACGTTGCTTATTTCTTTCATTAATTCAGTTATGCTTTCCACCATAAATTGAATAGCATTATCAGACTTATATTCATTTTTTGATGATATTTGTTCTGGTGTAAATATAAAACAACAATACACATTATCACACTCATTGCATGCATTATATAACGCATTATTATCAAATATTCTTAAATCTCTTCTGAATATAAATAAACCATTTTTCATATTTATTATATGCGTATATAAAAGTGTAATAAAAAGAACTCACTATATTATAAGTAATCAATGAACGCCGACGACGAATTGATAGTCAATTTAATAGTAATGAGTAAAGTACAGATAAATACCAAATTATACACATCTGGTATTTACTTGAATTTGGAACAACCCAGTTATATTCCAGAAAGTGTTCGCAGATGGTTACGACAAGATAGTCGTGATGAAACTATAAAAAAAATAAACCGAATTATTATTCGTTCTTTAGATGAGTATGCACGAGATACCACAAAAAATGCCATATACAAATATCATTTATTGGAAGCAAAAAAAGGTCTTTTGAACTTAAGAGAAACATACTCAAATTGCATTCAAACTGTAGCGCGTATAGATACTTTAATTACTAAAATCGAAACGATTGAAACACCCAAAGATAAACAGGATAAAGTAAATGTAGATGTTAGACAAAATGGTGTTGATATCGATAACGCAAGTAGCGATAGTTTTGATTCCACTGACTGATGAATTTCTATTATAAAAAATAAAACTTAAAGATTTTTTACAACTAATATTTATATACTATGTTCGATAATAATAATGATTTAATGAACTTCGAAAATATTGATGAAAAACTTAGAATGTTTTTTACATTTGTTGGTATAAAATTATTCATCTTCTTTAATTTTTTAAAAACGCATTTTGAGATTAATTACAACTGGTTATACGAAACAAATGAAACTTTTCATCGCGCAATAGATACATTCGAAAACGGTTTACATTCCTTCAAAAAAATTTCAGTTCCTTATTATATTGAACCTCCTTTTTCTTATTTCAAAATTTGTTATAAAGATGAAACATATAAAGAGGAATATTTGAATTCAGATTCATTATTATACAACACGGAAACGAAGGACATTTTAAATGCAGTTGTAAATATTTATAAAGATTTTTTCAATATTGTAAAACCACTTATAAAGAAAAATGAGTTAGATTATTTAGTTTTAATACATTATAAAAATGTTACCGATGATTTAATTATATCACGTGTAATTGAGAACAAATCTCACGAGGACGTCGAATATAATGATATTTATAATGTAGAAAAAACACGCAATTTTTTCTTGTCTATTGATTATTCGCATCCCAAAATGAAAAATACTATACCAATTACCATCGATTCAAAATATCTCGTGACAGGAAATGAATTATTTTCACCTTGTTTTATTTTTAAATGTTTGAATTATCAGTCTGAACCTTATGTATTCGATACAAATTATAAGGTAAATATTTTAGACTCAAATATAAAGAATGTTGTTATTACATCTGAAAAATATGTTCGTTTATCTTTAAAAACATATGAAATATTAACTATTCACAGTGAGACTAGTAATAAAAAAGATGATTAAATAATTAAATTTAAATGTATTTAAAAATAATATATGATATATTATAGAGACGATGCATGCCAACGTCACGCTTAGCAAAGCAAATCATCCCTTACTTGGTATATGGGATTTGTATTACCATTTACCACAGGATAAAAATTGGGACTTAAATAGCTATCATAATATTTTATCGTGTATTAATAATGTTGAAACTGCTATAATTGTTAATGAAAGTCTTCCTGATAAAATTATTAAACATTGTATGCTATTTGCTATGCGAAATAATGTAAAACCTATGTGGGAAGACCCTGCTAATTGTAATGGTGGTTGTTTTTCATTTAAAGTATTAAACAAAGTTGTTGTTAATGTATGGAAAGACTTATTTTATGCTATTTGCGGAGAAACATTATTTAAGACTGCTAATATTAATAAGAAGGTTACCGGAATTACTGTATCTCCTAAGCGCAATTTCTGCGTAGTTAAGATATGGATGACAGATTGTAGTGTAAAAGACCCATATATGATGATTGATATTACTAATTTATCTAAGGAAGGTTGTCTTTTTAAAAAACACGCAGAAGCATCATCTTTCAAAAAGTAAATAGTAAACACTTATTATAATAATTATTCTTAATAATTATTATTTGGCATTGTAAATGACTATAACAACATTATAATCGCGGTAGGTCAGCGAGACACATTCTTATTTCTCCCAAACTTGCTACGTCATATTTAGCAATTAATGGGAGGTCATTTCCCAGATACAACTCCAGGTTAGTGCATAATGGAGTACACTTGATAAAATGACTTAGACTTTTTAAGGAAAACTCTCCTTGTACTACAATAGACATATCAGGTTTTCTCGAAAATTCCATATTCCCATCTGATTCTGAACGGAATATATTGGAACTCGCAAATGTTCCTGAACACGCAAAAACTAGATCATTTCCAGACGATTTTATCTCAATTCTATCAGATATACCATTCATATCTCTTATAATCTTTTGAAAATCTGTCGTTGGTAGATTTATTGTAATTGGATATGTTACATCTGGAACTACCAGTTCCTCCGGATCTGGTTCAATCAATCTTAATTTTTGTGTATAACGTTGTTTTATATCTCCATTGTCGTATTGTAATCCTAAATGAGATACAACACCATCATGATAGTCTTCCTTGTCAATATAAATTGTTAGTGTATCATCATTCGACATTGTCGATATGAGTTTAAATAAATGTAATGTATTTGCACAAACTATTATTTTATCCGGTTCGCACCTATAATGCTCGAAACGGTCAGCAAATAATATTACATTTACTAATATCGTATGCGTTTTATCAAAATTTATAATTTTTAAACCCTGCTTTGTAAATGTAATAGGAGCGTCTGTTAATACATCTTTCAATGCTGTTATCATATTTCGTATAGGAGATACTTGAACACTTTTTATCTCTAAGACTCTGTTATTATCTGCGTTCATTTTATTAAATAATTGTCTAATGTTTATATTTAGTTTTTACATTTATATTTATTAGTATAAATATAAATTTTACACTATTTAGATTGCTACATACGTCTCATTTTTTTTGTTTTACTTCTACCTTTTAATTTTTTTGCAAGTTTTAATGATTTACTATTTTTTTTACAACCTTTTTCAAGTAAATGGAAATCTACTAATGCCGCATTTCCACCCGTTAAAGCAGATGCTAAACGCGCATATCCCCAACTTGCTGGTGTTTGATTCGGTCGAGAACCTGAACTTAAATAAGCACCTTCGCCTTTATTCACTATTTTTTTTAGAATATCTATATCACATTTACTCTTTTTCGCTAATTCTTCACTAGGTAACGCATTAGGAACTTTATATAATATTTTTAATCGTTTTAAATGATTTGAACGACGACTTTTAAAACTCTTTACTTTAGGTCTTATAAAATATTTACCTTTCTTATAATCTTTCCTTGATTTATTCAAATACTTTATTTGATTTGCTTTATCTTTTCTTGTTAAATTCATAGGAACATATCGGATAGGAACTTTATCACTTTTGTTTATTTTTATACGAACCATCTATATTATTATAATAAAAAAAATTTGAGATTCTTTTTTGAAAAATTCAAAAATGGACAATTTTAAATTGTCCAATTTTCATTTTTTCAAAATACTTTTTCAGAAAAAAAACGAAAAAATGGGTTGTGACGATAATGCAGTAAATTCCGTTTTTTATTGAAAAATTTGTTAGCATAAGTTTTTTTTATATTTTTACTCGTTTAATTATAGGCGTTTTTTTTGTTCTAATATTTTAGAACATTTAGAACATATGAAAACGCCTCATAGTTCAGAAAAATTTATATGTAAATGTTGTAATTTTAAATGCAGTAAAAATAGCGACTATAATAGACATTTAATGACTGCAAAACACAAAAATAACATAATTCGAACAGAAAAAACGCCAAAAAACGCCACTTCATTTGAATGTAAATGTGGGAAAATATATAAATCAAGAAGTAGTTTATGGTATCATAGAAAAAAATGTAGTGTAATGATTGAACAAACGGATGTAATAACAATGGAAAATAATTCTGATAACTCTACAATTTTAAATCTAATTTCACAAAATAAAGAGCTAATGAATTTATTAGTGGTTCAAAATCAAGAACATAAAAAAGAAACACAACAACTAAAAGATACAATACAAGAAATGATTCCAAAAATAGGTAATAATAATACTACTACGAATAATAACCAATTTAATTTGAATGTTTTTTTAAACGAAGATTGTAAAGATGCTATCAACTTTTCGGAATTCATTGAAAATATAAAGGTGTCATTTGAAGACTTGGAACATCAAGCTCAAGTTGGATATGTTAATGGAGTTTCCAAGTTGTTTATAGAGAACCTACGTGAACTAGGAACTCATAAAAGACCCATTCATTGCACGGATAAAAAACGAAAGACAATTTACATAAAAAATAATAATGAATGGGATAAAGAAGGTTCTCAAAATACACTCAAAAAAGGGATTAGAGAGGTTTCCAGAAAAGGATTTGAATGTTTGATGAAAGAAAAACAGGAGAACCAAGAAGAATATAAGGACATAGAGTCGGATTTTACTCAGAAATGTCTTTCAATACATCGTAATATACTACCAGGTGTTCCCCAGGAAACCACAATAAGTAAGGTAATTGAGAAAATAAGTCAGAATTCCGGTATTAATGAGTAATTGTTTAAAAAGTGTTTTTTTATTTGAGATTCTTTTTTGAAAATTTCAAAATTGGACAATTTAAAATTGTCCAATTTTCATTTTTTCAAAATACTTTTTTACAGAAAAAAGTGAAAAATCGAGTTGTGACGAGAATGCAGTAAATGTCATTTTTTATTGAAATTTTTGTTAGCATAATTTTTTTTTCATTTTCATTCGTTTTATTTAGGCGATTTTTTTTGTAGTCTATTTTATACTACATATGACTACACAAAAATCGCCTAAAGTCGCCAAAAAATTTTTATGTGAAAAATGTAATTATATATGTAGTAAACAAAGTGATTTTAATAAGCATTTATTAACTGCAAAACACAAAATACTACAAAATGCTACACAAAAGTCGCCAAAAGTCGCCAAAGCATTTTTATGTGATTGTGGTAAAAAATATAAGCATCATTCGTCTTTATGGAAACATAAAAAGACCTGTCCTCGTATGAATAATTATATGATAACCCAAGAGAACCTGGAAGAAAAACCATCCATTATGGATATTATTACGCAAAATAAAGAAATTATGGATGCTTTGGTTCTCCAAAATGAACAATTAATGAAGAAAAATAATGAACTT
>Ga0075480_10000449_pt1 | contig 24267 bp, 20 predicted proteins | sample DEB08_DNA_7_FD_81590 | JGI IMG/M metagenome (GOLD analysis project Ga0075480, IMG submission 81590) | Aqueous microbial communities from the Delaware River and Bay under freshwater to marine salinity gradient to study organic matter... | ecosystem: Environmental > Aquatic > Marine > Coastal ... | reverse complement strand
TGCCTTCTTGGCCGCGGGACGCTTGCGTGCGGTCTTCTTGGCTGCTGCCTTCTTGGCCGCGGGACGCTTGCGTGCGGTCTTCTTGGCTGCTGCCTTCTTGGCCGCGGGACGCTTGCGTGCGGTTGTCTTCTTCGCTGCCGCCTTCTTGGCTGCCGGGCGCTTGCGCGCGGCAGACTTACGTGCGGTGGTCTTCTTTGCGACCGCCACGGTGCCTCCTGACATGTCATTACTCGCCTTGTGGCGAGTTCGTTATGCATAACTGTGACAGAAATTTTATCTTTTTCCACACTGTATCGGCGTGTCGCGCATGCGAAACATGACGCGTCAATGCTGTTCTGCGCACCGCATGTGTGTTGAGGCGGTGCGGTCTGACAACATTCAGTCATGACACAGGTGGCAGATGACAAGCCGGTGATGGACGTTCGCACTGCACGAATCGGCATCGTCGGTGGAACGGGTGAACAGGGCCGCGGACTCGCTGTGCGCTTTGCGCGAGCCGGTCTCAAAGTCACTATTGGTTCGCGTGATGAGGCACGGGCCCGTGAAGTGGCGGACACTCTCGTGGGCGTGTCGGGTGCGGACAACCGCACCTGCGCTGACGGGTGCGACATCGCCATCATCGCGGTGCCATGGGCAGCACACGCTGACACGATCGCTCCTCTTGCAGATGCGCTGGTGGGAAAGATCGTCGTCGATTGCGTGAACCCGCTCGGCTTCGACAAGTCAGGCGCCTTTGCGCTCTCTGTGCCGGAGGGTTCCGCTGCCCAACAGGCCGCCGGACTACTTCCCGACAGTGTGGTGACGGCTGCTTTCCATCATGTCTCCGCGGTCCTGCTCCTGGATACTGATCTGGACCGCGTAGACACCGATGTGCTCGTGCTCGGCGATGACCGGCCCGCGACCGATGCCGTTTCCGCCCTGGCGTCGATGATCCCCGGGGTTCGTGGCATCTACGGCGGGAAACTACGAAACGCCGGTCAGGTGGAGGCCTTCACCGCGAACCTCATCTCGATGAATCGTCGATACAAGGCGCACGCGGGAATCCGCGTCACCGATGTTGACGGGTGATCACGAGTAGGAATGCTCGGGTCCGGGATACGCTCCCGTCCGCACATCCGCTGCCCACTCGCTCACGGCGTTCGCCATGGTCGAGCGCATGTCGGCATACCGGGCGACAAACTTCGGCGTCGGCCCGGAGGTGAGCCCGAGCAGGTCCTGCCACACCAAAACCTGTGCGTCAGTGGCCGCACCCGCTCCGATCCCGATGGTGGGAATCGCGAGGATCTCGGTGACCCGGCTGGCCAGCTCGCTCGGCACGCATTCGAGCACGACGCCGCTGGCGCCGACGGCCTCGAGGGCCTTGGCATCCTGCATCAGGGTCTCCCCGGCCTCGCCGCGCCCCTGCACGCGGTAACCGCCGAGTACGTTGACCGACTGCGGAGTCAGGCCGAGATGCCCGATCACGGGAATGCCCGCGGCGACGAGAGCCTCAACCTGGGGAAGCACCTGCTTCCCGCCTTCTAATTTCACCGCGTGGGCGCCGGATTCCTTCATGAATCGCGTCGCGGTCTCGAGGGCTTGCTCGACGCTCGCCTGATAGGAACCGAAGGGCAGATCGGCCACCACCATCGCTCGATGCGAACCGCGCACCACGGCGCGTGTCAGGGGGATCAGATCGTCCACCGCGATGGGGACGGTCGAGTCGTAGCCGTAGACGACCATGGCCGCAGAGTCTCCGACGAGGAGAACGGGTATTCCGGCTTCGTCGAAGATCGAGGCGGAGATCGCGTCGTATGCGGTGATCATCGGCCAGCGTTCTCCGGCTAGTTTCGCCTGGGTGAGATCACGGACGGTGACACGACCGGATCGCTGGGAGCCGTACAGGACAGAGGTATCCGACATGGCAGTGCTCCAATCTCGAGGCTCCCGTGCGGAGTCCCCGGACGGGTCAATGGTGGCACACGTTGGCCTCCGAGGCACCTCCGCGGGATGGGTAATTCCCTCGGAGTACCGTTCGCCTAGTGAATGACGCTTGGATGACCGATGGTTCGGGCCATCCTCGTCGATGGGCCATTCTCGGCGTCCTCGTCGTGAGTCTGCTGGTCGTCGTCCTCGACAACACGGTCTTGAATATCGCCCTCCCGACCATCCAGGCTGATCTGGGTGCCACACCGGCTGAGCTCGTGTGGTCGATCGACAGCTACATCCTGACCTTTGCGGCCCTGCTGTTCACCTGGGGCGTGATCGGGGATCGGATCGGACGAAAGCGTGTCCTGGTCATCGGGCTGGTGGTCTTCGCAGTCGCGTCCGCGATCTGTGCCTTCTCCCTGAATGCGGGGATGCTGATTTCGTTCCGAGCCATCATGGGAATCGGCGGGGCCGCTGTGCTCCCCACCACACTCGCGATCATCACCGTGGTCTTCCCTCCCCATGAGCGAGGAAAGGCAATCGGAGCATGGGCCGGGGCGGTGGGTGCTGCTGTCGCCCTGGGCCCCATCCTGGGTGGGTTGCTGCTGGCGCACCCCACCTGGTCGAGTTGGTTGACGGGCAATGACTGGGGAGTTGTCTTCCTCATCAACGTGCCAATCGTCGCCGTCGGCCTCGTCCTTATCGCGAGAATTGTCCCAGAGACGCGCAATCCGCATCCCCGGAAGCTCGACCTCGTGGGCCTGGTCATTTCCGTCGTCGGGCTTGTCCTGCTTATCTACGGCATCATCGATGCGTCCCGGACTCGCGACTGGCTGGCGCCGAGTGTGCTTGTCCCGGTGATTGCGGGGCTGGTCATCATCGGGGTCTTCCTGTGGTGGGAGTACCGCAGCGATCACAGCAGCTTCGATGTGCGGCTGTTCACTAATCGCGGCTACGCGGTGAGCCTGATCGCGGTGAGCCTGGCCTTCTTCGCGCTGTCGGGAATCACCTTCACGCTGCCCTTCTACCTGCAGATCCTGCGCGGCTATGACACGTTGGCCGCCGGCTTATGCTTCATTCCCTTCGCGGCCGGTCAGCTGCTCGCGGCGCCGCGCAGCGCGAGCATGGTGCTCCGATTCGGATATCGAGCCGTGATGACCACCGGGCTGGTGCTCGTTGCGCTCGCGCTTCTCGCCCTGACTCAACTGTCGCTCGATGCGCCCCTGTGGATGCTGCTCGTGGGGTTCTTCATCTTCGGGTTCGGCATGGGCAATGTCATGGCTCCCGCCTCGACGGTGATGCAGAACGTCCTGCCCCTCGCGCGCGCAGGAGCGGGCTCCGCAGTCCAAAACACCGTCAGACAGGTGAGTGGGGCGCTGGGTGTGGCGATCATCGGCACCCTCTTGGCGACCCAGTACGCCACCTCAATCTCGCCGATCCTGCGTGATTCCGGAATTCCGGAGGATGCGGTGCAGGTGGCGTCGGAGTCCATCATCTCGACCGATGCGCTTCTCAATGCCTCGACTGCCCCGGCTGCCGTCATCGAACAGGTTCGAAGCGAAGCCTTCGCGGCGTTCCTCGACGCTTCGCACCTGACCTACTACGTATCCTTCGGCATCGTCGTGCTGGCGGCGCTCGCTGTCGGCTTCGCGCTGCCGAGGATCACACCGCCTCGCCAGGACTTAGCGCCTAGTACGGATAGTCCTGTCGATGAATTAGTCGCGCGTGAAGTCGATGACTACGCCCGTGAGCTCGCCGAAGAGGTGGGCCCCGAGCGCGATGGTCAGTCGTCTGGGTGAGAGGTTTCTCGCCAGCGGTTGGTGATCGGCAAGCGGCGATCTCGACCGAATGCCTTGGAGGAGATCTTCGTTCCGGGCGGATACTGGCGGCGCTTGTACTCTGCAGCGTCGACCATCCTCAGGATTTGCTCAACGAGATCCGGATCGAAACCCGCGGCGATGAGGTCGCTAGCACCCCGATCACCTTCCACATAGGAGTCGAGGAGATCATCGAGCAGTTCATAGGGCGGCAGTGAATCGGTGTCCAACTGTCCTGGACGCAATTCCGCGCTCGGCGGCTTCGTGATGCTGCTCGGAGGGATGGGAGGTGTCTGTCCGCGCCGCTCGGCTTCCTCGTTCCGCCAGCGGGCCAGACGCCAGACGAATGATTTGGGCACGTCCTTGATCGGTGCAAATCCCCCGACGGCATCCCCGTAGATCGTGGAATAACCGACGGCGAGTTCGCTTTTGTTGCCGGTGGCGAGGACAAGGTGGCCCTCGGAGTTGGATAGCGCCATGAGGGTCACTCCGCGGATCCGTGCCTGAATGTTCTCCTCGGCCAATCCCTGCAGGTCGATCTCGTTGGCAAAAGCCTGTACGAGGGGTGCGATGGGCACGGTGCGTAGGTGCAGGCCGGTGCGTTCGGCGATATCGCGCGCATCATCTCGGGAGTGCTCCGACGAGTAGGCACTGGGCATCGAGACTCCGAAGACCCGGTCAGGCCCGAGGGCATCACATGCGATTGCGGCGGCCAGTGCGGAGTCGATTCCGCCGGACAGGCCGAGGATGACGCTTCGGAATCCGTTCTTGTCCACATAGTCGGCAAGGCCGAGTTGAAGGGCGCGGTATGCCTCCTCCTCATCGCTGAGTGAGGGTGCGAGCGTCGGCGGAAGCGGCGCTCCGTGATCTCGCGCTTCAGCGGTGATCTCGAGAATTTCTGGAGCGTTGCCCGGTGCGCAGTCGAGATCGACGGTTAGCAGGTGCTCGATGAACTGCGGCGCTCGCACGACTACGTGTCCACTGCGATCCATGATGAGCGAGTCACCGTCAAACACCAACTCATCTTGACCGCCGACCATGTTCACGTAGGCCAGCGGGCAATTCGACTCTTGGGCCCGCCTGCTGCACATCTCACCTCGCGCATCGTCCTTGGCCTGCTCATAGGGTGATCCGTTGAGCACAACGAGGAGGCCGAGGTCATCCGCCCAGGGCCGCGGATCGGCGCCTCGCCAGAGGTCCTCGCAGATCGCGATCCCCACGTCGATGCCGGCAACGCGAATCGTCATCCGATTCTCGCCCGGCGCGAAGTAGCGGAATTCATCGAAGACGCCGTAATTGGGCAGATAGTGCTTGGCGTATTCGGCGATGACCTTCCCGCGGTGGAGGACTGCTGCTGTGTTGGAGGGTCTGCCGTCCGATGCCGTACCGAGGCTGCCCACCAAAGCGACGATCTCACCATGTCCGTCCCGGGCGATATCTGCGGCGAGTTGACGTAGGGCTTCGGCGGTCGCGTGCTGAAAGGAGGGGCGTAGCGCCAGGTCTTCAATGGGATAGCCCGTCAGTACCATCTCGGGAAGGGCGACGAGGTCTGCCCCGAGCGCATCCGCGCGTTCGATCGCCTCGCGGATGAGTGCACTGTTGCCCAGCAGGTTGCCCACAGTGGGGTTGACCTGAGCGAGGGCGAGACGCAGGGTCGGCACGAAGGACAGGCTAGCCCCTGCTGTGTCCCGGAGGACCCTGGCAGGATGGTGCCATGGATAAGCAGACCGATTTCGTTTTGCGCACCATCGAGGAGCGGGACATCCGCTTCGTGCGCCTGTGGTTCACCGACGTCCTAGGGACGCTGAAGTCGGTTGCCGTCGCGCCTGCGGAACTCGAGGCGGCTTTCGAAGAGGGGTTGGGATTCGACGGATCGGCAATCGAGGGCTTCGCCCGGGTTTCCGAGTCGGACATGCTCGCGAAGCCGGATCCGTCGACCTTCGCGATCCTGCCGTGGCGAGGTGAGTCCGCGGGGGTGGCTCGTATTTTCTGTGATATTCACATGCCGGATGGCTCGCCGTCCTATGCCGATCCCCGCTGGGTGCTGCGGCGAACTCTCTCTCGCGCCGCCGACATGGGATTCGCGTTCTACACGCATCCCGAGGTGGAGTTCTACCTGCTGAAGAACGCACCGGGGGAAGGTCCGCTGGAGCCGATCGACCACTACGGCTACTTCGATAATTCGCCCCAGGCCATCGGTTTCGACTTCCGGCGAAACGCCATCACCATGCTGGAGTCTATGGGTATTTCGGTGGAGTTCAGCCATCACGAGGGGGGACCGGGACAGCAGGAGATCGACCTGCGATACGCGGATGCGCTCACCACCGCGGACAACCTGATGACCTTCCGACTCGTCGTCAAGGAGGTCGCCCTCGAGCAGGGAGTCTACGCCACTTTCATGCCCAAGCCGTTCCGAGATGCTCCTGGTTCGGGCATGCACACGCACCTGTCGCTCTTCGAGGGCGACCGCAACGCGTTCTACGAACCGGGTGCGCCATATCAACTATCGAAGATCGCCCGATCCTTCATCGCAGGGTTGCTCACCCACGCTCCCGAGATCAGTGCGGTCACCAATCAGTTCGTCAACTCCTATAAGCGGCTCGCGGGTGGGGGAGAGGCACCGGAGTGGATCTGCTGGGGCCACAACAATCGCTCGGCCCTTGTGCGCGTCCCGATGTACAAGCCGAGCAAGGGCAACTCGACCCGGATCGAATTTCGTTCCCTAGATAGCGCCTGCAATCCCTACCTCGCCTTCTCGGTCATCCTGGCGGCAGGGCTGAAAGGGATCGAAGAGGGCTACGAGTTGCCGCCCGGCAGCGAAGATGACGTCTGGGCTCTCACGTCCGGGGAGCGCCGAGCGCTCGGAATGACCCCGCTGCCCACGAGCCTCAACCAGGCGATCCAGGCGATGGAGGAATCCGAACTCGTGGCGGAGACCCTCGGGGAACACGTCTTCGACTTCTTCCTGCGGAACAAGAAGGCAGAGTGGGAGGACTACCGACGACAGGTGAATGCCTGGGAGATCGAACGCTACCTGCCGCTGCTGTGACTACGCTGTCATGAACGCGGGAAGAGCGGCATCCTCCACCGCGCCCCTTGCTCGGGCGGGGTTCATCGACACGACGGCTGCGCAGATGCGGCTGGTGGCCCTTGATCTCGATGAGGAGTCCCGGGCTGAGCTGCTCGAGGACCTCAGCCGCGCGGCAGACCCGGACCAGGCACTGGCGGTCCTCGGCGACCTACCCGAGTCAGGGCAGCATGCCGTACTGACGGATCCACGTATTCGCCGGTCACTGTGCATCGTCGCGGGTGCCTCCGAAGCGCTAGGAAGACATCTGATCCGGCATCCGGAGCAGGTCGAGGTCTTGGCCTCATCCACGACAGAGCTGACAGCGGACCGGATGCGGGCCGGACTGCTCGAGGCAGTGGGAGCGAATGCTCATGATGCGTGGCCTACGGCACGAGGGGCGGGATTCGATGTTCTCGATGATCTGCGGATCGCCTACCGGCGTTTGCTGCTGACGATCGCGGTCGGGGATCTCGTGCATGAGTGGATCTTCGATCACGTCGGTCGCCTGCTCGCCGAACTTGCCGATGCTGCCCTGGAGGCGGCCCTCGCCATCGCGCGAGCCGATCTGCCGGAGGATGCTGCACCGTGCCGTGTCGCCATCATCGCAATGGGAAAATGCGGTGCGCAGGAGTTGAATTACATCAGCGATGTCGATGTCATCTTCGTAGCCGAGCCGCTGGAGGAGAACGCCGATGAAGTCGCCGCACTGAAATCGGCAACGAAACTCGCCACGGGTGTCATACGGGCATGTGGCGAGCACACGTCGGAAGGCGCGCTGTGGGAGGTGGATGCGGCGTTGAGGCCGGAGGGCAAGGCGGGTGCCCTGGTGAGAACCCTCGCCTCACACGTGGGCTATTACGACCGATGGGCGACCACCTGGGAGTTCCAGGCCCTCCTCAAGGCGAGGGCAGCCGCCGGTGATCCGGACCTCGGTCGGGCCTACATGGATGCGATCGCCCCGAAGGTGTGGGAGGCAGCGAGCCGCCCTGACTTCGTCATCGACGTCCAGCGCATGCGCCGGCGAGTCGAGGACCATGTCCCGGCACGGGAGGCGGATCGGCAGTTGAAGCTTGGGCGCGGCGGGCTTCGAGATGTCGAATTCTCGGTCCAACTCCTGCAGATGGTGCATGGCCGAAGCGATGTCATGGTGCGCAATCCCACGACGTTGACCGCCTTGGAGGCACTCGCCACCTGGGGATACGTCGGACGTGAGGATGGCGCCACGCTTGCCGCCGCCTATCGCTTCCTGCGCACCCTGGAGCATCGGATTCAGATCCAGGAACTGCGCCGCACCCATATCGTGCCGGACGATGAGAACGAGCTACGTCGCCTCGGGCGCTCATTGGGATTCCGTCGAGACCCCATCGCGGAGTTGACGTCCGAGTGGGCCGCGCAGTCGCGGGAGGTCCGACGCATCCACGAGAAGTTGTTCTACCGGCCGCTCCTCCAAGCTGTGGCGCGGCTCGATGCCGGTGTTGCTCGGCTGACGCCGGAGGCAGCAGCGCAGCGATTGAAGGCTCTGGGCTATGCCGATCCCGCAGGAGCTCTGCGCCATTTGGAAGCCCTCACCTCGGGGGTGTCCCGACGGGCGGCCATTCAGCGGACACTTCTGCCCGTGCTGCTGGGCTGGTTCGCCGATGGGTCGGATCCGGACGCAGCACTGTTGGACTTCCGTCGCATGAGTGACGACCTCGGGTCAACCCCGTGGTATCTCAGACTGCTCCGCGATGAGTCGGTGGCCGCAGAGCGCATGGCAAGACTGCTGTCCTCGAGTCGGTACGTCAGCGATCTCCTGCTTCGTTCGCCCGATGCGGTGTCGATGCTGGCCGAAGATGGTGATCTTGCTCCCCGAGGTGTGGAGAGGTTGAGCATCGAGACCTCAGCGATTCTCAGTCGACACGAGGAGCCTGAGCCCACTGTTTCGGCGGTTCGGGCGCTTCGTCGCCGTGAGTTGTTCCGTATCGCCGCCGCCGACATCCTCGGCGCAGCGGCGACGCCACAGGTGATGTCCGGCATCAGCGATCTCACGTCGGTGTCGCTGCAGGCGGCGCTCCAGACGGCGGTAAACGCCTATGAATCAACGAATGGTGCCGTACCCACACGCCTCGCGGTGATCGCGATGGGGAGATTTGGCGGAGCCGAACTCGGCTACGGAAGTGACGCCGATGTGATGTTCGTCCACGATCCACTTCCGGGAATGCCGGAGAAGGAGGCGACGGACGCGGCCTTGGCCATCGTCAATGACATGCGGCGCCTTCTCAGCTCACCGTCTCCGGATCCGCCGCTGGAGATCGATGCTGATCTTCGACCTGAGGGTCGACAGGGTCCGCTGGTGAGAACCCTCGCGTCGTATGCGGCGTACTACGCTCGATGGTCGTCTCCCTGGGAAGCGCAGGCCCTTCTTCGCGCGCGTCCGGTCGCGGGAGACCGTGCCCTCGGCGTGGAGTTCCTCGACCTCATCGATCCGCTCCGCTGGCCCAGCGGGGGACTCGATGAGGCGGCTCTCCGGGAAATGCGCCGATTGAAGGCGCGGATGGAATCCGAACGACTGCCGCGGGGTGCCGATCCGACCCTGCACACCAAACTGGGGCGCGGTGGGCTGTCGGATGTGGAGTGGGCAGTACAACTGCAACAGATGCGCCATGCTGCGGACATCCCCGATCTGCGTACCACTTCGACCCTGGTGGCACTACAGGCGAGCGAGCAGGCGGGTTTGCTTGATGCCTCCGACGTTGAAGCGTTGAGCACGGCCTGGCTCATGGCCACACGAGTGCGCAACGCGATCGTTCTGGCTCGCGGTAAGCCGGGGGATCTTGTCCCCGGTGCGCCGCCCGATCTCACGGGTGTTGCCCACCTCATGGGCTACGGACCAGGGCACGGCAGTGACCTGCTGGAGGATTACCGCCGGATCACTCGGCGGGCGCGGAATGTGGTCGAGCGCGTGTTCTACGACAACTGACCCCTACACTCACCGGTGTGGGAATCACCCTCGACCTGGCCTTCGCTGTTATCGGTTGGGTTGGCGCCGTGCTCATCGTGTTGGGATACGCGCTCGTGGCGACGCGACGGGTGTCGTCGCATTCCGTCGGGTTCCACGTCATCACGCTGCTCGGGAGCTTGGGGCTGACGATCTATGCGCTCGCGATTTCGGCATGGCCGAATGTGGCACTCAATGGCTTCATGCTGATCGTTGCCGCGGTCGGCGTCATCATGGCGTGGCGGGTCGTGAAGGGATTGAGGGAGCAGAAGGCGCGCTCTAGCGGAGCCGCTTCGCAAAACGACGAGCTTTCTGCAGAGCCATCCGGACCGGGCGAGGGGCTCGGCGCTGTCCGCCCTTACGAGACCTGACGCGCCGTCCTGGTTTCTCGAGGTTCTCCAGTAGCGCGAAAGCGCCAGCCGCTGCGACTTTGTCAGGATCGAGCTCCCCCATGATCGGGGTATTCGCGGGGATTTCCAGATCGCTGAGGTCTCCGAAGATCGTGACCTGAGTGCTCTGGAGGTCTGTACGGTCGGCATCTGCCCAGTCGCGGACGATGTCGACGAAGTCTGCGGGAAGGCGCAGGGGTTGCCCCCGGTCCTCGCGATCAAGGAACCCAGCGGACAGCAATCGCTGTTGCTCGGCGTTCGTTCGATGCCGATTCCAGCCGCGGGAGGCGGCTTCGACGTTGAAGGCGTGGAGAAAAGCGGCTTCCTCTGCGGTGGACCCTATATTCGCGATGAAATTCTCCAGCGTCGGTGCTGTTGCGGGCAACTCGGCCACATCCACCGCTGCAATGAAGCGCTCCCAGAGTGCGGACGAGTGGGACCCTGCTGGTGGGAGCGTGACAACGCGAACATGATCCAGTCCGACCAATGAGGCCCAGCGCCGAACGAGTGCTCCGTAGGCGTATGACCTCCAGAACGTCAGGTTGCGTTTGGTGTCCCACACCGGCTGCCGTTCGATGGGAGGAACCTTGCCGCGCTGCCGACCGCGACGACGCAGATAGTGCCGGTAATCCTCAGTGTGGGTGTTCCGCACATGCTGTTGCCACGACGAGGGCAGGATGCGCGCAAGGTCGCGCATCGTGATGATGACATCGACTCGCTGGGCGGGTAACCCCTCGAGGAAGGCGGCGGCCGCATTTGGGCGCAGGCCACCGAGCATCTCCGCGGAGACGATTGCGGTACCGTCCCAGGAAGCGACGGCCTGCTGCAGACCGATCCACGCACTGCCATCCCGGGAGGTCCATCGTCCATTCACCTTGGCTTCGGTGGCGAAGGTGACATCGGTCACGGCACTGACGTGGTTGTAGTCATTGCCGCCGCGGAAGTCGGTGGAGTAAAGGACTCCGGCGTCGGCCAGGCCGGGGGAGAGTTGCTGCAGGACTCGCTGCAGGTAGGTCGTCCCCGTTTTTCGCGGCCCGACGTGCACGATCAGGCGCTGCGTCATGGCGGGGAGTCTAGTGGCGGGGCATCGGGTCGTCCCAAAGCAAGGGCCCCCGGCAAAAGCCGGGGGCCCTCAATCCCGCATGCGCGCGAGGCGAGGCGACGCACGGGGAGATCAGATGTCGTAGTACATCTCGAACTCGTGCGGATGTGGCCGCAGGCGAATTGGGTCGACCTCGTTCGAGCGCTTCCAGTCCACCCAGGTCTCGATCAGGTCTGAGGGGAACACCCCACCGGCCTGCAGGTACTCGTTATCTGCCTCGAGGGCGTCGAGGACCTCGGGCAGCGAGCCGGGCACCTGGGCAATCTCGGCCAGTTCCTCCGGCGGCAGTTCGTAGAGGTCCTTGTCGACCGGAGCCGGCGGCTCGATCTTGTTCTTGATGCCATCGACGCCAGCCATGAGCATGGCGGCGAAGGCGAGGTAGGGGTTGCTCGAGGGATCGGGCACCCGGAACTCCACGCGCTTGGCCTTGGGTGACGTGCCCGTCACCGGGATGCGGATGCACGCGGAGCGGTTGCGGGCTGAGTACACCAAGTTCACCGGCGCCTCGAAGCCGGGGACGAGGCGGTGATACGAGTTCACCGTCGGGTTCGTGAAGGCGAGCAGTGACGGCGCGTGGGCCAGCAGGCCACCGATGTACCAGCGGGCCATGTCGGACAGGCCGCCGTAACCGGTCTCGTCGAAGAACAGCGGTTCGCCGCCCTTCCACAGCGACTGGTGGGTGTGCATGCCGGAGCCGTTGTCACCGAAGAGCGGCTTGGGCATGAATGTCACCGACTTGCCGTTGGCCCAGGCCACGTTCTTGATCACGTACTTGAACTGCATAACTTGATCGGCCGCATGCAGCATGGTGTTGAAGCGGTAGTTGATCTCTGCCTGGCCAGCTGTGCCAACCTCGTGGTGTGCGCGCTCGACCTCGAGGCCGACCTGCTGCAGCGTGGTCACCATCTCATCGCGCAGATCGGCGTAGTGGTCGACCGGGGGAACGGGGAAGTACCCGCCCTTGTAGCGAGTCTTGTAACCGAGGTTGCCACCCTCCTCGATGCTGCCGGTGTTCCAGGCGCCCTCGATGGAGTCGATGAAGTAGTAACCGGCATTGGTCTTCGTTTCGAAGCGAACATCGTCGAAGATGTAGAACTCTGCCTCGGGGCCGAAGAAGGCAGTGTCCGCGATTCCAGTCGAGGTGAGGTATGCCTCGGCCCGAGCCGCGACGTTGCGGGGGTCGCGGCTGTAGGGCTCATCCGTGAAGGGGTCACGGATGGAATGATTGATGATCAGGGTCTTCTCCGTGCGGAACGGATCGAGATAGGCGGTCGCCGGGTCGGGAATCAACTTCATGTCCGACTCGTGGATGGCCTGGAACCCCCGAATCGACGAACCATCGAACATCAACCCGTCCTCGAAGGCGGTATCGACGAAAGCTTGCGCCGGGACGTTGAAGTGCTGCATGACACCGGGCAGGTCCACGAAGCGGACGTCGACAAACTTCACATCGTTGTCCCGGATGTAGGCCTTGACCTCATCGGCGTTGCTGAACATTGATTCCTCCCATACTCCCGCAGGTGTCTTTCCCGCACCTACGGTGTGATCGCCTCTGCAGCGGCGAACGCCGCTGTCGAGAGGAGACGCTATCGGGAGGGGATTTCTGGTCGGTATACCGATTGTTTCGCCCGTGTTACGCCCGAAAGATGCCTGCCGGATGCTGCCTAGGTAGCGTGTGGGCGTGCCCGAGGCCCCGACGTCATCATCATCCCTCGTGCCCGCCGGCCTGGGACGGAGATTCCTGGCCATCGTGATCGACTGGGTCGCCTGCCTGCTGGTGGTACGACTGGTGTTTCCCCAGTTGGAGTATCCGGGCAATGATTCGGCTGTCGCCATCCTGGGCGTGTTCTACCTCGAGGTGACCGTATTCACATGGCTCATCGGCTCGAGTTTCGGACAACGAATCATGGGAATCGCTGTGATTCGCATGGCAGGGGGCCGTCTGGGGCTCCCGGCGATCGCCCTGCGCACTTTGTTGATCTGCCTGGTGATCCCGGCAGTGGTCTATGACTCCGAAGGGCGAGGATTGCAGGACCGCGCCGCGGGCACGCGCGTGGTGATGCGGTCGTCGGTGGTGCAGCCCAGAGGTTAGCCGCGCATTGATTTCGGGATCTTGGTCGTCTTCGGCATCGGGCCCTTGGGGATGGGCAGGGGGTTGTCGCGTGAGCTGAGTGCTTCGAGCCGGCGGCGCACATCGAGGATCTGCGAGCCCTTGAGGTTCGCTGGCAGCCGGGTGAGCTCCCGCTGCAGCTTGCCAATACGCACCTGCTCGGGCTCGACACCCACCTGGATCTCATAGATCGGGGTCTCGGGCAGCCAGCGGGCGGTCTTCTTCCGCTCATTGGCCAGCATGTGGGTGACGCGAGATGACGGCCCCTCACTCACCAACACCACTCCGCATTTGCCGATGACGCGCGAGATCATGTCGGAGTTCTTCGTGACGGCGACGGCCGGCGTGACCCACCACTTGCCGCGCATGTTCTCCACCACGGCCGCAGCCGCACCTGGCTGCCCTTCGATTCGTGTGTAGGCGGCGCTCATGGCGCGACGGCTGAACCAGAATGTGGCGGCGAGAAGGCCGATCGGCAGCGCGAGCAGGATGCCGGTGGGCCAGTTCAGCAGGATCCCGACGGGCGCGGCCACGACGGCGCCCGCGAGGATGAACAGCCCGAGCATCTCCCAGCCCACCCAGCGGTGATAGGCCTTCGTCATGCGGTAGTTCTCGCGAAGAGAACCTAGCCCCGCCCGGATCTTGGCCAAGCGGCCCTGCTTCTTGGGTGCAGCGTCGGACATGGGTCACACCCTACGGCGTCAGGAGCGTGCTGCGACTGCCTGGGCGTACAACCGGCCAGCCCGGTAGCTGGACCGCACGAGGGGGCCGCTCATCACTCCGGAGAAGCCGATCTGTTCGGCGCGGGTTGCCCAGGAGATGAATTCCTCCGGAGTCACCCACCGCTCGACCGGGTGATGCCGGGGGGTGGGGCGCAGGTATTGCGTGATGGTGATCAGCTCGCAGCCTGCCTCGTAGAGATCCCCGAGCGCGGTGTCGATCTCGTCGTCGGTCTCGCCGAGTCCGAGGATGAGATTGCTCTTCGTCACCAGGTCGGCATTCCGGGCCTGGGTGATGACGTCGAGGCTTCGCTCGTAGGTGAAGGCCGGCCGGATGCGCTTGAAGATGCGGGGGACGGTCTCGACATTGTGGGCAAGGACCGAGGGCGCGGCGGCGAACACCTCGCCGAGGAGTTCGGGCTTTCCCGAGAAGTCGGGAATGAGGACCTCGACCCCGCAGTCGGGGTTGAGCGCGATGATCTGGCGCACGGTCTCGGCGTAGAGCCAGGCTCCCTCATCGGGCTGGTCGTCACGGGCGACGCCGGTCACGGTGGCGTAGCGCAAGCCCATGGTGCGGACCGATTCCGCCACCCGGCGCGGCTCATCGCGGTCGAGGGGAGCCGGGCGCCCGGTGTCGATCTGGCAGAAGTCGCACCGTCGCGTGCACTGTTCGCCGCCGATGAGGAAGGTCGCCTCGCGGTCCTCCCAGCACTCATAAATATTCGGGCAGCCGGCCTCCTGGCAGACTGTGTGCAGGCCTTCGCGAGCGACGAGTTCTCGCACAGCGGTGTACTCCGGGCCGGTGCGCAGCCGGGTCTTGATCCAGTCGGGCTTGCGCTCGATGGGCACCTCGGCGTTGCGTGCCTCGATGCGCAGCAAACGCCGGCCCTCAGGTGCCACGGTCATGGGGTCCAGCCTAGGCGGTGGTCTTGGCGGGGGACAGGATCGCCTCGACGTGGGGGAGGAGTGCGTCTGCGCCGACTTCGACGGTGACATCTCTGCCGAGCTCCCGGCTCAGGGTCGTGACCCCGGCATCGGAGATTCCGCAGGGGACCATGAGATCGAAGGCCGCCAGGGAGCAATCGCAGTTCAGGGCGAACCCATGCATCGTGACCCCTTGGGAGACGCGCACACCAATCGCGGCGATCTTCCGCTGGGGACCCTGGTGATCGGCATCGACCCAGACGCCGCTTCTCCCGGCGACCTGGACAGTCGCCAGGCCGAGCGATGCGCAGGTGGCCATGAGCAAGCTCTCGAGGCGTCGAACATGGTCGACGACGGCGAGCGGCTCGGGCAGACGCATGATGGGGTAGCCGACCAGCTGCCCTGGGCCGTGCCAGGTGATTCGACCGCCACGATCGACCTCGACCACAGTAGTTCCGTCGATGGGGAGGTCGGTCGGCTCGGTGCGCCGACCCGCCGTGTAGACCGGAGTGTGCTCGAGCAGCACGAGGGTGTCGGGTCGATTGCCTGCTGCAACCTCGGCATGAACCTGGCGCTGGAGTGCCCAGGTCTGGGCGTAGTCCTGGGGCTCGGGGCCTAGTCGCAGGATCTCCATGGGTGGCCAGCCTAGTGCGGTGCCGTCGTGCTACCAGAAATGAAGGCGGGAGAGTGGGGTGTGCGTCACAGGTTCCATCGTGAGGTTCTCCCCTCGCCAGCGGACGGGTGCACCGGCGCTCCCGGGGACCTCGATTTCCCCGAGGACGCCATGGCGGATGAGATCGCTGCTGCGCACCGTTCGACAGTTCCGGACGGCTACCGCACGTCTGGCGGTAGGTGCTGTTCCGGCGTCCAGAGCGGCGGTATTGCTGAACAGGACGGACAGATCCGCCGGGGAGGCACCGTGAGCCCCGAACTGCTCGGCCAACTGACGTGGCTCTGCCGAATCGATGCTGGCGTTGGGGTCCCCCGTCGCTCCCCAGGTGGGATAGCCCGACTTCAACACCAGGTGGGGCTTGGCAGCGAATTCCGAGGGCTGCCAGAGCACGATGTCGGCGAGGAATCCGGGCGCGAGGCGACCGATCTCATGGCTGACGCCATGCGCGAGGGCCGGGTTGATCGTGATCTTCGCGAGATAGCGAAGGAGGCGATCGTTGTCGTCGGTGCTTTCATCTGCATCGGCCATCACCGCGGCGAGGGCGAACGTTCGCCACCATGTCTCGCCAGCGCGGCCCATGCCCTGAGCATCTGAGGACGTGATGGGGATGACACCGAGATCGTGCAGTCGATTCTCCGCGGCCATGGTCGCGGCACGAACCCGAGCTCGTGCGATGCGCACGTCTGTCGAGCGCTCGGGGTCCATGCCATGGCTGAGCATGATCATGTCGACGTGTTCGTCCACGGCGTTAATGCCGAAGGGCAGCGTGGGGTTGGTGGAGGAGGCGATGATGTTCTCGCGACCCGCCAGACGAAGGACATCCGGAGCGTGGCCGCCACCGCAACCCTCCACGTGATACGCGTGCACGGTGCGGCCGTCGATGACGGCGATGGTGTCGGTGACCGAGAGCGATTCATTGAGGCTGTCTGTGTGCAGGGCAACCTGGACATCGATCTCGTCCGCGGTACGCAACGCGACATCGAGAGTGGACAGGGTTGTGCCGGTGTCCTCATGCACTTTAAAACCGCACACGTGGGAGTCGGCTGCCTGTCGGAGGATCTCGCCCCGGGATGTCGATCCCCGCCCAAGGACGCCGATGTTCAACGGGAAGGCATCGAGCGAGCGCAGTGCCTGACGCACGACCGACGGGGAGCCGAGCCCCACACCCCACATGGGCCCGGCCTCCTGGGTGATGGCGGTGGTGATGCCGGAGGAGATGAGGGAATCGAGAACTCGCGGACTGAGTCCATGCACATGGGTGTCGATGCCGCCGGGAGTGGCAATCAGGCCGTCTCCGTCCACGACCACGGTGCCCGATCCGACGATGATGTCGATGTCGTCGCTGACGTCAGGATTACCGGCCTTGCCGATTCCGCTGATCCGGTTCCCGCGGATGCCGATGCTCGCGACTCGGATGCCATCGACAGGATCCATCACGATCACGTTCGTGATGAGGAGATCGCAGGACTCCTCGGTGGTGACGGATCGAAGGCCGATTCCATCCCGACCGGTCTTCGCGAAGCCGACGCGGAACTCATCGTGCTCGTCGGGGACGCGTGCGGGGACGCGAAGTCGAAGCCCCGTCCCGCCGAGTGCCACGATGTCACCTGCGCGTGGGCCGAAGGGGCTCATGCGTCACGCCGATCGCTCATGAGTCGCGCGACCGCCTCCTCGGCTCGGTTGGTCTCGTTGACCTCGGCCCCGTCATGGATGTCGAGATAGCCGCAATCACGCAGCCTCTGAAGCGCACGCTCACGGACGAGCGGATCGTCGAGCGGACCATCGACCACCCCCGTGTTGCCGATCACGACGCGGTCACCCCGAAGTGGGGAGATTCCGATGTCCGTGGTGACTCCGGGTTCCAACCACAGTGTGTCTCCCGTCGGCAGGGCAAGTCGCATGCCGAAGGCTGCCGCCCGATCGAATCGCAGCCGCGGATTCGCCTCTGCGAGATGGAGATGTGAGGTGAGGCCGATAGCGGTGCCGGAGGTGTTCGTGATGGTGATTCGCGAGGTGGCCTCCGGGGCGGGGAGAGTCGTGGGGGAGGGTGAGTCGAGACCGAAGGGATCGGGAACGACCACCAGTCGAGTCCCGTCGTCGAACCGTGCCTCCACGCGAACCTCGGTGACGATCGACGGGACCTCGGGGAGGACGTCTTCGGCACGAAGCACCGAACGAGCCATAGCGCGGACCGTCGCCAAGGTGAGTCCGTCGCGCGCCCATTCGCAGACGGAATGCGCGATCAGTGCGGTGGCCTCAGGCGCGTTGAGTCGCAGCCCTCGGTCCCGTCGAGCCTGGGCGAGCGAGGCCTGGGTGAACAACAGCAGGTGATCGGCTTCTCCGGGAGTCAGGCTCATGGCTTCGACACCACCGGCTGCTGCTGCGTGATGCAGTGGATGCCCCCACCCCGGGCAAAGAGTGGACGGGCGTCGACCCCGATGATCTGGCGATCCGGATACACCTGCTGCAGGATATCGGCCGCGATTTCATCATTCGGATCATCGAAGGTGCACAGGATCACACCATCGTTCACGACATAGTGATTGATGTAGCTGAAGTCGACCCAGCCCTCGTCATCTCGCAGGACGGTGGGCGCGGGAAGACCGATCACCTCGAGACCATTCGACTCCAGTACCTGGCGAATGGTGGTGCTCACCTGGTGGTCGGGATGCTCGGGATCTCGTTGGTCGTGGAACAGCACCGCACCCGTGGGGGTGAAACATGCGACGATGTCGACGTGTCCTCTCGTCCCGAACTCCTCGTAGTCACGGGTCAGTCCCCGGGGTAGCCAGATGAATCGCGTCGCGCCGAGAGTTCGACCCAATTCGGCTTCGATCTGATCAACGCTCCAGCCTGGGTTTCTGCCGATGTCGAGTTGCACCGTCTCGGTGAGAAGAAAGGTGCCGGAACCATTGGTGTGGATGCCACCTCCTTCGTTGACCAGGTCGGAGGTAATCGAGTCGACGCCGATCGCGGTACACACCGTGCTTGCGATGCGCGAATCCCGATCCCATTGTGCCCACGACTGAGCACCCCAGCCGTTGAAGATCCAATCCACGCCGGCGAGTTGCTGTCCATCGGTCACGAAGGTGGGGCCGATATCGCGCATCCACGCATCATCGAGCTCAGCCTCGACAAGCGTGATGTGGTGAGGTGTTCGCCGGTCAAGGTAGGCGCGAGCGATGGAGGCGGCTTCAGGTGTCACGACCAGTGACACCGGCTCGAAGGACGCGACTGCGAGCGCCACGTCCGCCCAGGCTCGACGGGCCTCATGGGCGGCTGCCTCATTGTCACCGAGGGCGTAGCCACTCGAGGGCCAGGCCATCCAGGTCCGCTCGTGAGGTTCCCACTCCGCCGGCATCCGCCACATAGAGTCGAGTATGCCCAGAACCAGCAGCCGCCGATCCAGGAACCGTGACTATCGGCGACGTTGGGCGAGGGTCCACACATACTGCTGTGTGTCTCCATCGGGTCGGACATGATCGGAGATCTCGGTGTGGAGGATCTCGAACTTGTCACCGAGCAGACTCGCGACATCAGCCTCGGTGAAGCGTCGCACGGGAAGGCCCGCGCACATCGGAGGCCCATCGGGGCCGAAGACTCCGATGATGACGAAGGATCCGGGGTGTGTGGCGGCGAGCAGTGTGTCTAGATATCGAGACTGATCAGCCTCGTCGAGGAGGAAGTGGGCGACGGCCCGGTCATGCCAGACGTCGTATTCCCGTTGCGGCTCCCATCCCCGCAGATCGGCGACGATTGTTCGTACATGCGTGCTCGCGTCTCCTAGCCGTCCCTGGGCGATGTCGAGTCCGACGGGTGAGTGATCTACCAGGGTGATGTCGGTGAATCCCGCTGCGAGGAGGCCGTCGACGAAGGTTGAAGCACCAGCCCCGATATCGACGATGCTCGAGGTCGAGGAGACAGCCGAGGAGCCCAGGAGTTTCATGGACATCGAGGCATGCGGCTGGTACCACCCGCGGGTCGTATCGCCTTGGCGATAAGCCTCGTCCCAGTGCTGTGCGCTGGAGCCCATGGCGCAACGGTAGGTCATCCCCGGATTTTCCTCGTGGATTCCCTGGGCCGATTGAACGAAGTTCCCGCGAGCAGCCTTCATCTTTCCTACAGTGGACCGCGATCCCAGATGGTCCACGACGGAGGAGTCCCCATGCAGTCCCACCAGGTCGTCATCATCGGCGGCGGATCCGCCGGTATCACCACCGCTGCTCGGCTGAAGAAGGCCGGTGTTCGAGACATCGCGATCATCGAACCCGCGGATGTCCACTACTACCAGCCGCTGTGGACCCTCGTGGGTGGTGGACGGGCAAAGGCCTCGGAGAGCGTGCGCCCCATGGCCTGGGTGATCCCGAATGGGGTGACCTGGATCCATGATGCGGCGACCGGTATCGATGCCGCAGGTCACAGCGTGTCGCTGTCGTCCGGTGACTCCGTGACCTACGACAAGTTGGTCGTCGCTCCTGGAATCAAGTTGAACTGGGATGGCATCCCGGGCCTGGCAGAAGGTATGGGGCACGACGGCATGTCGTCGAACTACGACTACTACCTCGCCCCGCGGACGTGGGAGAACATCCAGCGCACGACGTCCGGCACCGCGGTGTTCCACATGCCCATGGGTCCGATCAAGTGCGCGGGGGCACCTCAAAAGATCGCCTATCTCGCGGCGGACTACTGGCGCGAGAAGGGTGTTCTCGATCGGATCCGCAAGGTTCTCGTGCTGCCCACGCCTGGCATGTTCGGAGTCAAGGTCTGGTCGGATGTGCTGGTGCAGGTTGCGGCGCGCTACGGCTTCGAGGTGATGTTCACCACGGTCGTGGATCAGATCGACCCACAGGCGCACACCATGAACTTGAGAAATGTGGAGTCGGGCGAAACCTCGACGCTGAACTATGACTTCGCCCACATGGTGCCGCCGCAGAGTGCGCCGGACTTCGTCGCCCAGTCCTCGCTTGCAGATCCCGAGAGTCCCTTCGGCTACCTCGCCGTCGACAAGTTCAGCCTGCAGAGCACGATCGACCCGGATGTCTTCGGTCTCGGTGATGCCACGAACACGCCGAACTCCAAGACCGGGGCGGCGATCCGCAAGCAGGCACCTGTCCTCGTCGAGAACCTTGTCGCCTCCCTCCGAGGCGGCGTGGGCGCGGGGCGCTACGACGGATACGCATCGTGCCCCATCACGACCAGCCGGAAGCAGTTGCTCCTCTGCGAGTTCGACTACGACCTGAACATGAAACCGTCGTTGAAGGGTGTCGATCAGACCAAGGTGATCACCGACTACAACCGGTTCAAGAAGAACGGCCTGCCCCGGTTGTACTGGGACTTCATGCTGAAGGGACGCGCCTAGGCTTCCCGAGGCGGGGGCGGGGACTCCAGCCATTGCTGGAGGCGGTTCATCTGGTCCAACCATGAATCGGTGTCGGCTGCCCGCGCCTGGTAGTAGCCGGCGACCGTGTCGTGGGGGAGGATCAGGAATCGGTCATCGTCGAGTGCGGCCATGAGGCTTGCGGCCACATCCTCCGGCTCGAGCAGCCCGTCATGCTTGAGCATGGGCTTGAGGGGGCCGGCCCCCTCGTACATCGCGGTGCGCACGCCTTGGGGGCAGACGGCCTGCACCGTGATGCCGCGATGCCGATAGGTCGCCGAGAGCCACTCGGCGAAGGCCATGGCTGCGTGCTTGGTGACCGAGTAGGGGGCGCTTCCGATCATGGTGAGCAGTCCGGCGGCCGACGCGACGGTGATGAACCGACCTTGTCCGCGCTCCAGCCATTCGGGGATGAGCAGCCGGGCCGCCCGAACATGAGCCATCACGCTCACTTCGAGGGCGCGGGACCAGTCGGATTCGGGAGAGTTGAGTCCTGCTCCGCCCTCGATCCCTGCATTGGCGACGAAGATGTCGATGCCACCGAGATGCTCGCGTGCTGAAGCGATAAGGCGTTCGACCCCAACCTCGGTTGCGGCGTCTCCAGGCAAGGCGAAGGCGCCGATCTCGGCGGCCGTATCGGCGCAACTTTGCGGGTCAAGATCATTGACGACGACGGCATCACCCCTTGCGGCGAAAGCCTGGGCGATGGCTCGTCCGATTCCACGACCAGCTCCGGTGACCAGCACCCCGTTCGGTGTAGTCGTGCCCATGTGATCAGCCTCCTGGTTCTGGTAGAGGTTCTTGGGTGCCCGTGATCTTGCGTATCTCGATCATCGGCTCGTACCACAGAACGGGGCGGAATGAATCGTAGAAAGCGGTGGTATCCGGGAGGTCTCCACTCCCAATCACCTCCATGACGAAACCGTTCGGCATCGGCTTGATCGACACGAGGTCATAGTCGGATCCGTCGAGCCATTCCTGGGCGGCGTCATTGATGCGTTGGATTTCCAACGCTTGGGCAACCGACTGAATGCTGGTCAGCCCGAGTGCGATCACGAGCCCGGCACCGATGGAAGTGATGACGATGATGGGGCGCTTCACCTGGCTTCGGTTGCCACGTGCGGCTTTGTTGTATCCCGCAATCGCGAAAATCAATGCGCCGGCACCGACCATTGCGACGGCATTGGAGAGAAAGAGCAGTAAGGCGCCAACTGCATCGGCCCAGGCCCCAACGGCAAGTACGACCCCGACCACCGAAAGTGGTGGCACCAGGCTGATGGCGATTGCGACGCCTGGGAGGACTCCCGCGAGATCGCTGCGGGTGATGGCGAAACCGCCCACGAGCCCGGTCGCGATCGCGATGAGTAGGTCAATGAGGTTGGGGGATACCCGCCCCGAAATCTGGCCGTTCGTGTCGGGGTTTACCGCGACCGGGAGCAGGATCGTCAGGATGAAACCGATCACGACGACGAAGGCCACCGACATGGCGACGATAAAAGCTGACCGAAATACCTGGCGTGGGTGAACGATCGTGATGGCCAGCCCGACGGCGAGGATGGGGGTGGCCAGGGGAGCGACGATCATCGCGCCGATGACGGTGGCGACCGAATCCACCAGCACCCCACCGGTGGCGATGACCGCGGAAAGCCCGAGCATGACGGAGTAGCGGACGAGGCGGTCGATCCCACTGTCGCGGGTGAGCAGGAACAGCTGCTCCTTGACGCCATCGAGAGGGGTGGTCTTGGTTCCCCCCTCGAAGAGCAGGTCGTCCAGTCTGGCTCGCATATGGCATGAGCCTAGCGGGGGAGGCCCTCACGGCGATACGGTCCGACTGTGAGCCGCAGCAGGGTTGTCTCGGTCATCCTCGTTGCCTTGTCGATCCTGCTCGCGGCCCCCGCGATCTGGGGAATCCTCGCTGTCGATGACGGCCTCATCGAAACATCGAATGAGGTAGACGGCGTCCCGGTGATGCTCATCACCCCGGATGGGGAAGCGACCGGACTCCCCGGAGTCGTGGTCGTCCATGGTTTTGCTGCGTCCAGCACGATCATGGAGCCACTCGGACGAATGCTGGCTCGGGCGGGCTATGCCGTGGCGCTCCCGGACGTATCGGGACATGGCGCGAATTCCTCGACCCTGTCGGTCGATGACACCTCCCGCGATGAACTCCAGGTCGATGTCGCAGCCGTGCTGAGTTGGCTCGGTGCCCAGCCAGGGGTCGATGCCGACCGGCTGGCGCTCGTAGGTCATTCGATGGGCGCCGGAGCGGTGACTTCCTATTCCATCGATAACCCGGATGCTGTCCAGGCCACCGTCGCCATTAGCCTGCCGTCCTCCATCGAGCCGGTCGGGATCCCCCGGGCACTCCTATTGCTCTACGGATCCGCGGAACCTGCGGGCTTCGCCACTGCCGCACAGGAACAGTTCGACGCGCTGAGGGCTGCCGATCCAGCGGCCGATGTCGTCGTGGAGGTCATCCCCGGGGTCGAGCACATCTCCGTCGTGTGGTCACCCGCGACGGCGGAGGCAACCCTCGGGTGGATCGGCAGCGCCGTGGACGGCCCGACAACGCCGGTCGATCTCGATCCGGCGTGGTTGTGGCTGATCCTCCTGTTGCTCGCGGGATGCCTGATCGCTGTCCCGTTGGCGAGATGGCTGTTCGGTCCGGTCCGCTCAGAACCGGAGGCTCGAGTCGCCGGCTGGGTGGGGATAGTGCTCACCTTCGCTGCTGCGGTCGTCGCTAGTCTCGTGGCGTCGTTCCTCGGCGGGGCAGCGGAATCACTCATCCCGGTCGCGGTGGGGGGATACCTCGCCGTCTGGTTTGCAGTGACTGCAGCGGTCATCGGGGTGGGCATGCTCGTCGTGCGGCGCTATCGCCGACGCGGTTTCGGGCCGCCGAACGCTCGGGCTATCGCAGCGAGCCTTGGGATGACTGCGTTTGCCGTGATGTTGCTGATCCTCAGTGCGCGAGTCACCTGGGCGACGGCAGCGTTTGTGGGTCCGCGGTGGTGGGTCTGGATCATCCTGAGCCTGGTCCTGCTGGGCTACTTCTACGCCGACGCCGTCCTCGTCTCGCGGGTTTCCCTCGGCGGACGCATCGGAGTCCTCGTTGCGAACCGTCTCGTCATCACCATCGTGCTCTTCGCCAGCGTGCTGTGGCTCGGCGCACCCAGCATTTTGACCCTGCTGCTGCCGATCATG
>Ga0075480_10000445_pt1 | contig 24319 bp, 32 predicted proteins | sample DEB08_DNA_7_FD_81590 | JGI IMG/M metagenome (GOLD analysis project Ga0075480, IMG submission 81590) | Aqueous microbial communities from the Delaware River and Bay under freshwater to marine salinity gradient to study organic matter... | ecosystem: Environmental > Aquatic > Marine > Coastal ... | reverse complement strand
TTTTAATTCTTTTTTTAGTTGTTCATAAGTCATACGGCTAAAATCTTTTGCAGGTCCTGCTGCTGGTGCTTCTCCTGCTGGTGCTGCTGGAGTTGCAGCCGCAGGCCCGGCTCCGATAATCTCCACAAACCTGGCTGGAGCATCTCCCATTGGGGCAGTGTCTGCGAGTTCACTGGCAGCGGGCGGCCCTGGAGTCGGATCTGCGTGTACCAAATTGGCGTAAATCTTATATGCATACTCATGAACCTCTTTCATCTTGTCTTGAATCTCAGCTTCAGTCTTCCCTTTGCAGTGGCGCAGTTCATGATTCATAGTATCATCATAATTTAGAGACACAATTACCGTGTTAAGTGGACCACCCGGTACCTCCAATAATCTCTTTATAAGATTCGGTACTGCCCGAGCAAATGCGAAGAAAATGCGTCGCGTTGCTGTAGGAGGAGGTATCATGTTTTGATCAGGACGAGGCGTGTGCGGCGCAAGTGCTTCGGCCCTCGCCGAATCCCGGATGCGTGTCATCGGCGCGAACATGAACGTATTGAACCAGCGGTGCGTGTACTCGCGGTCAGTCCCAATATCTAGCCACTCGTGTGGCAGTACATGCTCGGATGTCGGGTTGAGCTTCTTGCTGCGCGCCATCTCCTCTCCGAACCGTGGTTCCTTGTATATCCCGAAGGCCTCTACAAAACCCCGCTGCAGCGGCCCTGACTGCGGGTCTTCGTCCCTCTCAGGGTCATAGCTGTCCTCGAAGATCTCGCCCACATCGAACATGTAGCTGAAGAAGTTGTCTTCGTTCAGGGTGCCCCGTTTGTACGCACTGTGTGCGTCACACCCAGTAACAGCGCCGTGTGCCCTAGAGACCCATTCAGTATCTACTCCACCTGTATCTCCTAATTCTTTGCGCACACCTGTTAAAACTAATCTCATTACTTGTGAACGATTCATTCCTTGGTGACAGACTGGAATTAAAAAATCTGTCGGATGGATACCTATGCTCCATGGCTTCCTGCCATCTCTTACCCACTGTGTCACCTCCTCTTGGTCGGGTGCCTCGATGACCCTGCCGCCTTTGTCGAAAAAATCCCGGTATTTCTCTCGCGCCGCGCCCTCGTTTGGATCGTGATTCAGAGGGTCAGTGAATACTCCATCAGGCTTTTTGAAGTTAACCTCTCTCTCCAACCCTGCCAGCCCACCTAGTTCGCCCGCCGCCGCTGCTGCTCGGACTGGTGCTGGAGCTGCTACTGCACCCCCACCTATATCTGGGTCCTCAAAGAATAATGCTACAGCTTTTTTTATATCAAAATCCACCTCGGGTCGTGTTAAATATGTCATTGCTCTAGCTTCTGATAATCCAGTCACCGTCATAAACGTTCTCACCGCATCTTCACGTGATATACCTCCTGATGGTGCTGGATTATCAGAAGCTAAGCTCGCAGCTATCGCTCGCGCCATATCATCTTCTTCACTTCTTGCTGGTGCTCCGATCCCTCCCGCATTTCTTCTTGCTGGCTGATTATCTAATTCACTAAGGATTAATGACCATTCCTCCAATCCCGTTTCTCTTAACTTTCTTTCACAAAAATTTCTAAAATCTTCCTCGTCCATTTCATAAATTTTTGTGTATTGGGAGAATAAATCTTTTTCTCGGGTGAATAATTCTCTTGCTAGTTCTTTTGCGGAAGATAAATCCCCTCCCTTCATCATTTTTCTCCGGGTAGTTCTTTTCCGAGATATTCTTTTCTTAGAAAGTCTTTTTCTGGAGATTCTTTTTCTGGAAAGTCTTTTCCGAGAAACTCTATTATTTCTTCGCTTTGTTCTTTTTGCCATTTTATAAATTTTATAATATAGTTAATATTTATTTTTATCTACAATTATTATAAATTACAGTAAAATAATTATCACATAATATTTCACCAATAATAGATTCATTTTCACATTCATAAAAATAATACCATTCAACTGGAATATATAATGATAACCCTTGTGTAAGATTTATTTTTTGACCATATTTTTTAATACTATCATTAGATTTATTTATGATATCATTCTTATGTTTAGGATTAAATAAATACAATTTAGATTGTCCATAGATTTGATTTATCAAACATAAATTATGTTTATTTTTTGTTAATATAATACTATTTAATCCTTTATAAAGACTCATTAAATATCTTTTATATATATGTAATTGACTATAAAAAGGTTCATAGATAGTATCAAAGAGTTCTTTTAAATGTAATGATTCATATAAGTTTGAATTCCTATAAATATACATATTTTGTTCTTCAGTAAAAGATTTTAATGATAAGTATCTATTATTATCATGAATAATCAAACCTGGATTATCATTAGATAGTTTCTCGAAAGATAAATTATTATATTTTTCATATTTATTCACTAAATTATGAATTAATAAAGGTTTTCTTTCTTTAAGATGTTCAAATATTTCTTCACTATTCGCACTTTGTAATTGTTCTAAGACAGCATTACTATTTATATTATGAATTTCATATATATGTTTAATCGTTAAAACAATAATTGTTAAAAATATTAGATAAAATATCATTAAAAGTATATAAAGAAATGTTATAATAATAGAATTATAATAACGTAATGGCTCTCACTGGATCTGTAACTCGATGGTTTAATCGCAAGGGGTTTGGATTTATTAATGTAGTAAACTCGGATAGTGAACATTGTGGAAATGATATTTTTGTTCATTTATCGGGTATTAATGTAAAGAATGATGGATATAAGTGTTTATATCCAGGAGAATATGTTTCATTTGATTTAGATACAAATAATGAAGGTAAGCCTGTATGTGTAAATGTTACGGGTGTTATGGGTGGTCCTCTACTTGTAGAGCATCCTGATTTCAGGTTTAAGTATTCACCAAAGAATCCTCGTAGCAGGGATAGTGAAAAGGTTGAAGAATCTCAAGAACAGGAAAAAGAACAATAACTATTTTAAAAATTTGATATTAATATTTTCTTTTTAATTAAACTATTTTATAATACTATCATGCCACTTCGCTGTGGTAAAGAGTATTTAAAAAAAGAGTATCTAAATAAAACTTTCCCAAAAGAAACAAGGCCGTTTAACATGGTCTTGTTACCAGAGATGGGTAAACAATACAAGGTAAATATAGATTTCGATGAATCATCTAAAGCGTGGAGAAAAAATAAAATTAAATTAGGTGAGGGTATGTTTAAATACAAGAGATTTAGGGGAAAAATAAATTAAATATATAATTATATAATTATATATATGGCTGATAATCAAATTATCACTTATGAAATGGGTAAAATTTTATATAAGACAGTTAGTTATGAATGTAAAGATATTATTAAATATATGAGTGAAGATAAAGGACCTTGTCAAACAAATAAAATGATATGGTTAACAGAAGATATAGAGCGCGCTTTATCTTATGGTGAAGATCTTAAAAGTTTTACATTAAGAAGTGATATTGATTTATATGATTTAATGAGTCCTAAATCATATGAGTTTTTTTGGAAAGTGTTAGTGATGATGAATTTAAGGGTGTTATGAGTAAGGTAATTGATGTCGTGGGTGAAGGAAGTACAACTTTTAATGACAAATGTTCACAACTATATGGTTTTTTAACTGGTTCGGGAATTTTTAATGCTGCTAAACAACTTAGTACTTTAAAAATAATCAGATCAATATTAAGCGAATTAAGCGAATCAGGTGATATCAAATTCGATGGTAAACAAATTTCTCAATTAATAATGACACCAGATAAGAAAATTTTTCGAGATGTAATTCAAGAATATATTAATATTGGTGATAGTTTATCGCCGACAGACAAAGAAAAAACAAATCAAAGATTGAGTATTTATGGACTAGATCAAATACTATTAAAATTAATGTGTCATAATGAAAAAATACATGTTAATAATTTAAAAGGATGGTGTGTTGAATCCGGGACACAAACGGTTTGGACTGAAAAAGTTAATGGAGAAATGGTATCAGATATGGGAGAAATTGCTTTATTTGATTGTAAAGATTTAATTGAATGTGGTGTTCCAGAACAAGGAGTAGAACCTGAACCGGAATATGCTAAAGCAAAAGTAATTATAAAATCTAAATTTAAGAAAAAACACGAGCGCACAAAGAAAAGGAAATATACAAAGAAAAGGAAATATACAAAGAAAAGGAAATATACAAAGGGAATCATGAAACATACAAAGAAACATAGACGTACAAGGAAACACAAGAGATGATTTAAAATATAAGAGATATAGGAAAATTATCTATTAATCTTCAATTAAGCATTCTTGTATTTCATGTAATTCTTTCTTCTTACGTGATTTGCGTTTTTCTAACTTTTCCTTACTTCCATCTGTTTTATAAACAGTAATCTGATGATTATTTTTTTTATAAAATGATATTCTTTTATCGCATTGTTTATTAAAAACACTTAAATTTGGATGAATATCTAAAAAGTCTATGACTAAAGGATGAAATTTTCTAACATCTGCTTTTTCTCTTAATATCCTCCCTACACTCTGAACAACATCGCTTTTAGGTGATGCTAGGACTATTGTATTTAATTTAGGAATATCCATCCCTTCCGAAGCCATAGAATAAGTTCCTAAGATAATATCTTTTTCTTGTGAAATTCTTAATTCAGATGGTTTCATTCCACCAACATATTGACCAACTATATTAGGATCTATATTATCTTTGATCCATTTTTCGGTTCGGTTTAAATATTCTCTTCTATCGCCTAAAATTAATATTTTTCTACCTTTTTCATATTCAATTTTTACTAAATCATTAATAAAATTATTTCTATGAATACAATCTGAAATATTATTAATCATTCTAGGCATACAAGGTTTTTTATTATATCCTAATTCTAATTTATTATATGTAATATCATCATTATCGTATTCATATATACGCGTTTCAATAAAATCTTTATTTACATCAGTTTTTGATGAATAAACCATAGGACCTATGTACCATTCAAATACTTTTCTTAATCCATCTTTTCTATCGGGTGTTGCACTTAAACCTAGCATATATTTAGAAGCAACTTTCGCCATAGATTTACTAAACACTTCTGCACCAAGATGATGACATTCATCAAAGACTGCTAAACCAAATGAGGAAAATACATTAGGATCATATTCTTTTTGTGAAAGACTTTGAACCATTGCTAAAACGATATCTTTATTTCCAATATCAATTGTATTTTGTTGAATTTTACCGATTCTAGCATTCGGTAAAAACTGTGTGATTCTATCTCTCCATTGTGTCATTAAGAAATCTTTATGAACTACAACAATTGTTTTCTTTTTTAGCATGGATATAATATAAAGAGCTAATACAGTTTTACCGCCACCACATTTTAATGATATTAATCCACCACCTCTTTCTAAACATGCTTTTTTATATAAATCAATAATGGGTAGTTGTTCTTTTCTTAATGATCCATTAAATGATATATTTATATCTACACCTTCATCCATTTTTGATTTTTCAGGTTTGCCATAGATATCATAAGCATAAAATCTTGGAATATAAATACTATTCGGTGATTCCATATATAATGAAAATCTTTTTTCAGATCCATTTCCAAAATCTCCAACAACATAAGGATTTACAGTTAAATCATTTTTAATATCTTTTAATTCTTTTTGTGATAATTCATTTTTTTTTATTTTATAACCATTACGAGAAAGTGTAGTATGAACCATATTCTATTCAATATAAGAATGTATTATTTAAATGATATTATCAAATTTAATCTAAATAAAATATAGTTTCCTAATATCCATAATATGTTCTCTACAAATAGGACATTTATTATGATTAATATTATTAATTATACTTGAATTTTTATCTAAACATTTTATACACGCTGTATGACCACACGGATTACAATAACTATCTATTTTATCTGTAATACATATCGGACATATCGCCGAAGTATTCCAACTATTAATACTATTTATTAAATATATATGTTTATTTAATAATTTCCTACATTGAATATATTCTTTTTTTAATTCACTTAGTTTATCATTTTCGTTAATGGTTTTTATATAATCTTTTAATGAATCTATAATATTTTTCGTACTACTATCTGAATCATATTCTTTACTACAAGTTTTAATTAATTGGATACTATTATTAATTTTTTGTATATTTTCTTGTGTAGTCTTTGAAGCTTTTTCATATTTTTGATAAGCGATATCTAAATCCCCCTGTAAAATATAAAAGTTTTTTGTGAATCCTTTTAATTTAGTTATCATATCATCTATATCTTCATCTTTGAAATCTGGATCATCGATTGGTAAAATTTCTTTATTATTCAAGATATTTAATAAATTATCTCTAATCTGAATAGGTTCATCGGTTAAATTATTCGCAATACATACGGGTTCAGTAATATTATTAGCCATACTACTAAACATAGCAAGAGGTTCGTCGTCGTAATTTAATGAAGAAAAGTTCATCTTTTATTTAATGAATTTTATATTTATATTCTTTAAACTAATTTATAAGATATTATATTATGATATACATAGTGAGTTTAATAATATTATTGTGTTTATTTTCTTATACTCTGAAAGAAGGTTATTTAAATTATCAGGAATTATCTATTAAGGGTTCAGTAAATAATTGTCCACAGATACACGCTGATAATTATCAAAAAATTTTAATGAATACACAAACAATCCAACCATTTGGATATACTAAAAATGATTTATTTCATATGACGCGATTTTTAAAAACAGATGTTCCTTTACCAACTGATCCGGATTTATTTAATCATATTTAAATATTAGTAATTATAAATATGAAATTAGATGATTTTATAGATTTTCATGTCTTATTTATGACAATATGTATCTTAATTGCTTATGAATATATAATGAACGGTACAAATATAATCATTGAAAAAAAATTAAATGATATATCATAAATGAAGGAATCATTAAAAACAATCTTTTCAATACTTTTAGGATTTATCTTTGTAAAATATATCTTTTCACAATGTAATCGTTTACAGATTGTTCAAGTTTAAATTTTAATTGTTTAAATATTATAAATTTTTTATGAATACTTTTTAATTATGTCAAATATCTTTTTTGAAGGGGTAAAAAAAGATAATGTTAAAGATGATTATATTTCATTAAATGATACTGGTGATTTAACTCGTTTAGCATATAGTAATAAATCATCAGATATTCCAATAAGAAATAATTCATTAACAGATAGATTTGAAAGTGATACATTTATTAATAATAAAGAAAGTTTTGAGAGTAATAATTCCAGAATTAATAGTTTAAATGAAGAGATTAGAGAGTTAAAAATGAAATGTAGAGAAATTTATGAAAAAGATGAAATGATAGTATCGTTGAGAAAAGAATGTGAGGATCTAAAGAGTTCATTAAATAATTATGAAAAATGTAAAGGTGAGAATGATTTCTTAAGAAAAGAAAATAGTAGACTTAAAGATGAAAATATTTCATTAAAAAATAATAAAAGAAATAGTGAAATAAAAGAGGAATCATCCAAAGATGATAAAATAGATGTTGATATAGATAAAATAAAAAGTATTTTATCTAATCGTTTAAAAGATACTCATGAAAAACATATCGATGATTTAATAAAAGAATATAATCTTGGTGATTGTAAAAGAATAGATAAAAGTGTTATGGAAGAATTATTATATAAAGCAATTCATTTATAGTTATTATTTTTAACATTATCCACCTCAGTTGCCGCCGCCACCTGCGCCATCCTCTGCGTCATCCTGAGCAAGTTTATCTTTATTTAACATGTATGTACTAGATAAACCCCAAGACGCCAGCATTATAACAGTAAAAAACAATAACTTATAACTAGGTTTATCGATGTGATAAATAATAATAATAATCAAACAAATATTTAACATAGTTTGAATACCACCATATTTTTCAAATAAACAGGGAAAACTATTAGTATCATCGTTACCCACTACGTTATCTAAACTACAATCTTGAACAAATAATGTTCTCATAATAAATGAGAAAAATATTAGGAAACCTGCAATTATAAAGATAGCTGTTTTTCCGCCATCATTTCCTATTTTCCCCATCCCACTAAGAATAGCGAGACCCATTAATGTTAAATATAATAATATAGGCATTACAGATCTTAACCATGAACCATGTTGTTCTTCGCCATCTTTAGTTAGGGGTTCATTACTACCTTTTATAAAATTTAATAATAATGTTTCAGGATTTATTTTTTTATCGAAAATTGAATTTGTTATAAGTGTAACTAATTCAGTAAGTGCCGGCATTATAAATGGCAATAAAAATAATACTATATGTAAAGTTCTTTTACCCATATTAAGTGGAGAAAAAGTACTATCATCTACTTTAAATTGTAAAACCACTACTAAAACAATCAGGGTTGTTAAATACATTATTCTATAAATATAATAATTTGTTGAGTCATCACCATCAGTGAATTTATTTGATTTAGGAATGACAACATTACAATCATCAACGGTTGTTATTGTATCCCATTCATAAATAGTATAACCTATCGATGCAATAGAAAAAGCACCTAGAAGGAATAAATAAATATTGTCTTTATTAATATTATCGCTAGTCGAACTGTATCCTGTATATATTAAATTTACTATACAAATAGAACCTGTAACTATTAGAACTATAGTATTTGTATTCTTTCCAAAGGGGTTTTTCTTTATCCGATAATTACTATAGATCATTAACACCATTAATATTACAATAATAGTTGATGTAAAAGATCGAACTTTGATTTCCATATATTTAATATATAGATAATAAAAAAAATATATATACAAAAAAACATTTAAATATTCACCTCCAGATTCGAACTGAAGAACTATTAACCTATTAGATTAATCGCTTTACCATTTAAGCTAGTGAATATTAAAAAATAATTATATGATAGCGGTGGGATTCGAACCCACGAAGCATATTGCAAGAGATCTTGAGTCTCTCCCCTTTGACCGCTCGGGAACGCTATCAAAAGAGGTCTCGCCGGGATTTGAACCCGGATCATTGGATTCAAAGTCCAAAGTGCTAACCATTACACCACGGGACCATAAAGTATCCATGGCGGGATTCGAACCCGCAACCTTCAGATTAGAAGTCTGACGCGCTATCCAGTTGCGCCACACGGACTTATTGCCCCAAAAATGGGCTTATAATATTGCCCCACAAATGGGGACTTATAATATTGCCCCACAAATGGGGACTTATAATATTGCCCCACAAATGGGGACTTATAATATTGCCCCACAAATGGGGACTTATAATATTGCCCCACAAATGGGACTTATGCTAGAGGTGGGATTTGAACCCACGAAGCGTGTCGCAAGCGATCTTAAGTCGCTCCCCTTTGACCAAACTCGGGAACCCTAGCAAATATGGTCAAATATATGAATAACGGAAGTATACTATTTAAAAAAGATAACCGTTATTCTCCGGACCATATACTATAACGATAAGATACTTTTTCTTACCGAGTTTATTAAGGTAAACTACCCTTCTCCTCCAGTTGGACTCGAACCAACGACCTACCGGTTAACAGCCGGGTGCTCTGCCTACTGAGCTATAGAGGAATATTCCCATACCGGGACTTGAACCCGGGTCGCCTGGGTGAAAACCAGGTGTCATAACCGCCTAGACTATATGAGAAAAATATCACGAGGGGGATTTGAACCCCCGACCACTCGGTTAAAAGCCGAGCGCTCTAGACCAGGCTGAGCTACCGTGACAAATGTCATTTAGTGACTGACAAGTCATTATCACGAGGGGGATTTGAACCCCCGACCACTCGGTTAAAAGCCGAGCGCTCTAGACCAGGCTGAGCTACCGTGACAAATGTCATTTAGTGACTGACAAGTCATTATCACGAGAGGGATTTGAACCCCCGACCACTCGGTTAAAAGCCGAGCGCTCTAGACCAGGCTGAGCTACCGTGACAAAGTATCCTGAGCGGGGATCGAACCCGCGACCTCGAGCTCATAAGACTCGCGCTCTAACCAACTGAGCTACCAGGACACAAATAAGAATTATATTATTCTTACTACTCCACAATTTATCATATATTTAAATCTTTAAATAAAAATCTCAGATTTTAAACTTATTTTATGATAATTATTAATGATCATTAAACAACTCTTTATTTTTTATATTTATCCTTAATGAACTATTTATTCTCTTTAATGAATAATAAAACATTAAAAATTTGATTTATAAATTTATTCTATTTAATAAACAACAACAAACTTACAACACTGATAATAGAAACACATATATTTTAAAGACTTATTTACTTACGGTTAATTACTTACTCGGTTTCACTTAATCTCTCTAAGCAGGATGGCATCTCTCACCTACGAACTCAACGGTCGCAATGGTCTCACAGTTTCACCGAAAGACATCGGTCTCATCATCGGGAAGGGGGCTTCGGGACTCAAGAGGGTCATTTCTGGAGCATGGACGATGTATGAAAGACTTCAAGACTCTGACAAGCGCATCGATGAAGAAAAACCCAAGTTGAGGATTGTTCTTAAGGACCACGAAGAAGGTATTATGGTGGAGATTATTTCGGAATCAGAAACAATGAGGAAGCTTGCTCAGAAGTCTCTAGACAAGAGCATTGAGTTTATGGCGAAGAAGCGTCTTCATGATAGTCTCAAGACAGAGCATTTCCTGGTTGAGTTTCCGGAACGTCTACTGGGAAAGCTTATCGGTAAGAGTGGTCAAAACCTGAAGCGTCTCCAAAATGATATTATTTTCCAAGATAAGAATGTTCAGATTCACAAGGATGATGTCGCTACAGCAAAGACAGCGCGAATCCGCGTAGAATCTCTTGATGCTGGACCAGATGAAGATGGAAAGAGCGGAATTATCATTGACAAGGGAGCAGAACCCAATACTAATTTTCTGGGATGGGGTCCTTCTCAAGGAGAAGACTACGAACATTACATCAAGATTACAATCTCATTTAAGCGTGATGCGAAGCCATTCGTAGATAAGACACTTTATCAGGAAAGATTCTCAGCTATGGTAATGAAACGTATTGAGCAGATTAGGGAAGAAGATAGTGACCAAATGGACGAGATTAACGAGTGTCTTGGTTTCGATTAAAGATAATCAAAATTAAATAGTTCATCAATCGTTTTAGTTAGACCGGTATTCATTATTATTTTTTGTCCACTAATCATCATTCCATCAGTTGTAAATAAATTTTTTATGAAATTATCTGAACAATATTTATTATCTCTACCACAAGTGCATTTTATAAAACCTTCATTTGTTATACCATTGTATACGCCATTTGGAAAACACGGATCAGCTTCATTAAATTCCCTGCTTTTCATATTATCTCTGTAAACACATCCGATACATTTTTGAATACATTTACCTGAACTTAAATCTCTACTATATCCTTCGGGACACTGACCCTTTGGGACAGAGGATTCACCTAAACCATTATCAGTAATAAACATATCCTTGTTTTGAAATCCTTCGTATCCAAATTTACCTAGAAAATCTGTATTCTGTTTAATAGGTTTTATATTTTTTTTATCCGAAAAAGTATTTACATTGTGATTATCAACATTATAATATGAAAATCCTCTCTGAATCGCAATATCATTCATTCTAGCTGTTTCTTTAACATCTTCGGGCATTTCTTGCCTTAACGGGTCATCGCCACAATTAAAACGATAAGGGCTACTTTTATCGCCGACACATTTTCTTAACATATCCGATGAAGGTTGAAATTCACTATCTAAATAAAAACATCTGCTTTGTTCTTCCATTGAACTCATATTTATATATTTATATAAATAAATAAATTTGATTTCAAACAATAAATTATAATCATTAAATATGGATAAAGAGGAAAATATACAAACAAATACTTGCGGTTATATTAAAGTTGATAAATTATTTATTACAGATGTTAAAAATCTTGAAAGAGAATATTTACTGATTAAAGAAAGTATTAAAAATGAAATATTAAAAGAAAATAATATAGTTCCTAAGAAAAAAAAAGAACAATAAAGTAAGATTCATTAAAAATTTGATTTCATATATTTTTTATCTCAACAAACAAAAACACTCCGAATATATAAAAATAAAAAGAAGTCGTTAAACTCAAAAGTCAGATAGTTCTAAAGTTAGCAAGTTTTAGGTAAGCTTATTGAAGTTAGAAGACCATGAATCCTGAATATACTTGGGTTACCGTCGGAACTTGTCCGGCAAGGAACTATATGGATATTATGGCGGCACCGATTACCGAACCATCTGTGTTTCTCCAAGAGATTCAAAAGATCACTTGTTTAAGTAACGTTACTGTATGTATTGGTGGCGAACTAAAGACTTATTCTGAAGGAAAACCCGCATCAAATTTCAGATATGAAAAAGATAAAGAACTCAATAAGAATGTAATTGAAAACTATCTTCAACTGTTCCTTCTCCACAAGGATATCTACAACTGGCCAATCTTTATAACAGCAATCCCAAGAAGTTGGAGAATATATTCTTGGTTTATTACAGGAGATGGTAAGATTATTCGCAAAGATCAAGAATACAGGAAAGAATATTCTAACAGTTATCATGGATTTCCGGGTGGTGATGAAACGGCACAAGACAAACCCGATGAAGAACTTATGCGTTTTCTTTCATACAACTGTATTGAAAGCGATGAGTTGGTCAAGATTAGAGAGTGTTGTAAGGGAGCCAGGTATCATACTTATCTAGCCGATATGATTTCATTCCTATATCAACTTCGTTGTAATCACGATGAATTTTCAGATACATTTTATCCTGAATACAGAGAAGCCGGTGTATGTAATCATGCAGATAGTATGGATACACTATCTTTTGAGAAAAGTATGGACAATGGCACAGTCTTTCTTTGTCCAAAGCGTGAATCAGTGAAAAGTATTTATCAAGATTTTCAAGAAGCAATTTCTCTAGAAGAAAATGCTACAAAAGTAAAAATTAGACAACATCTCAAGAAGAGTACAGTTCATCGATGGACTGACTTTTCAGCAAATGATACGGATGATGCTTTCACTATTCTCATGATGATTCATTCTTTTAATGGTCTTGTAGGTGAAAAAAAATATCATGGATGTAGTCAAGGTGTTTATTACAAACCTGATGATGAAGAAAGGCTTATCTTAGAAGGTCTTCATAGTTCTCTTGATGACTGGCGTTCTCAATTGTAAGCATAATTAATTTATCTCTATTAAGTTTCTCATAGAATAATCATACCATTCATTATAACAATTATAATATTTTTTTATATCTTTTTTATCTTTCAAATCTAATCTCATTAAACAATTACATACTTCTCTACCACATCTTGATGGGAGAGTTTTATAACGAATATTATTAAATCTACCAATACTAGTTAGGGGTTTAACTCTTTGAAACATTATCTATTATCAATATTTTTTGTGTATTTAAATATTCTAGAAATCAAATTTAAAATACATTTAAAAGATTATTATTCATACTAAATATAAATTATGGTAGCAATTGGAATTGATCTTGGAACAACATATTCCTGTGTCGGATGGTGGAAAGATAATCGTTGCGAGATTATAGCGAATGACCAAGGGAATCGTACAACTCCTTCTTATGTATCATTTACAAGTGAGGAGAGACTTATAGGTGATGGTGCTAAGAATCAAGCATCAATGAATCCAGAAAATACAATTTTTGATGCGAAAAGACTAATTGGTCGTAAGTTTGATGATCCAGCGGTTCAGAATGATATTAAGAATTTTCCATTTAAAGTAATTTCAGATGATAATAAACCTAAAATTCAAGCAACTTATAAGGGTGAATTAAAAACTTTTCAACCCGAAGAAATTTCATCAATGGTGTTAACAAAGATGAAAGAAGTCGCCGAAGCTTATATCGGTGAGAAGGTTACAGATGCGGTAATTACTGTTCCAGCATATTTTAATGATTCTCAAAGACAAGCAACAAAGGATGCTGGGCACATCGCTGGATTAAATGTTCTCCGTATTATTAATGAACCAACAGCAGCAGCAATTGCTTATGGATTAGACAAGAAGAGTGAAGAAAAAAATGTATTAATTTTTGATCTTGGTGGTGGTACTTTTGATGTTTCATTACTTTCTATTGATGATGGTATTTTTGAAGTAAAAGCTACTGCAGGGGATACTCATTTAGGAGGCGAAGATTTTGATAATATTCTTATGAAATATTTCATTGATGAATTCAAAAGAAAACATAAGGTTGATTTAAGTGATAATAAACGTTCTCTAAGAAGATTGAAAACTGCATGCGAGAGAGCGAAAAGAACCCTTTCATCTTCAGCGACAGCTAGTGTAGAATTGGAATCACTATATGAAGGTATTGATTTTTTTACAAGTATTAGCAAAGCAAGATTTGAATCACTTTGTATGAATTTATTCCAGAAGTGTATTAATCCTGTATCAAGAGTTCTTCAAGATGCAGGTATTTCAAAGTCAAATGTTCACGAGGTTGTCTTAGTTGGTGGTTCAACGCGTATTCCTAAAATTCAAGAACTACTGAGTTCATTTTTCAATGGGAAAGAATTAAACAAGGGTATTAATCCTGATGAAGCAGTTGCTTATGGTGCTGCTGTTCAAGCCGCCATTCTATCGGGTGGGACATCGGGAAATGATGATGCTGATCAAATATTATTATTAGATGTAGCACCATTATCTCTTGGTATTGAAACGGCGGGAGGAGTAATGACTAAGTTGATTGATCGAAATACGACAATCCCTGTAAAGAAATCTCAAACATTTAGTACTTATGAAGATAATCAAGATTCAGTAATGATCCAAGTTTTTGAAGGAGAAAGAGCGATGACAAAGGATAATAATGAATTAGGTAATTTTAAATTAGAAGGTATTCCACCCGCTCGCAGAGGTATTCCTCAAATTGAAGTATCTTTTGATGTTGATGCGAATGGTATTATGAATATCGAAGCCAAGGATAAGGGTTCAGGAAATATTCAAAATATTACGATTAAGAATGATAAGGGTAGATTATCTCAAGAAGACATTGAAAGAATGGTAAATGAAGGGGAAAAATTTGCCGAAGAAGATAGACTTCATAAAGAAACTATTGAAAGTAAAAATAAATTAGATGCTCTAGTTTATCAAACTCGTTCTACAATTGAGAATGATAGTATCAAAAGTAAAATTGAAGAAACTGATTTGAAACTGGTAGAAGATGTATTAACTGAAACTGAATTATGGTTGGATAGTGATCATACTAAGGATGAATATGAAAATAAAATGACAGAAGTCAATAGTAAAATTAATCCAATTATGATGAAGGTTTATAGTGAAGGAGGCGCCGAAGGTGCAGGTGGTATGCCTTCAACCATGCCTACTCCTGAAGCTGGAGAAGGAGTAAGTATGCCTAGTGTCGGTGAAGTTGATTAAATTATTAATATTTTTAAAATATTAATAATTTAATATTTTTAAAATATTAATAAGTATATTATGAATAAAATTAAACAAGGTCAATTAAATCCATCCATACGTTATGTTTTTTGTAAAACAAATAGTAATAATGATATAAGTATTCAAATAAGAGTTAATGTTGGATCAAGAGATGAAAAAAATAATATTCATGGCATTTCTCATTTATTAGAACATATGTTTTTTCAAGGTAGTTTAAATTATCCATCACAAAAACAATTAGAATCAGAAATTTATAATTGTGGGGGTGTATTTAATGCTTACACAAGTAAAGAATCAACTGTTTTTTATATAGATGGTTCTAAAAAATGTTTAAAAGAATTTATAAAAATAATGAGTGATGCTTTTTTTAATTCATTATTTGATAAAGAAAAATTAGAAAATGAAAAAAATGTAGTTATTAATGAAATTAATCAATATTTATCAGACCCAGCTAATTTATCTTGGTATGGTATAGATGAATTATCATTTAAAAATACGCGATTAGAAAAAGATATTGTTGGATCAGAAAAATCTGTTAGATCAATTACAGCCGATAAAATGAAAAATTACATTAATACTCATTATCAAAAAAATATTATTATATCAGTTGCGGGTAATATTAATTTTGATAAAACTTTTTCCTTAATAGATAAATATTTTAATCATAAAATTAATTATCCAACCGATAAAATAATTTCTATAGCGGATGATAAAAAAAGATTATTATATAATTCATATAATTTTAAACAAAAGAAAATGAAATTAAAACATATACATAGAAATGATGAACAATCATTTATTACAATGTCATTTCCATCATATAAATATTCATCAATGAAAACTTATACAACATTATTAATATCCGAATTATTAACCGGATATATAAGTTCCAGATTATATAATATATTAAGAAATATTAATGGTTTAGTTTATCTTATATCAACATCAGAATATAATTATGAAGATTTAGGTATTTTTTATATTCATTTTAATGTTCTTAATAAAAAAGATAATATAATCAAAAGTATCAAAATAGTATTTGATACACTTGAAACTTTAAAAGATGATATTAGCGAAGAAGAATTATTAATATGTAAAAATAATTTAATAGAAAATTATAAATCAAATAAAAATAATCCCAATTGGATGTGTCGGTATGCAACATACAATTTATATTTTTTAAAACAAATTATAACAATTGATCAGTTAATAAAAAATATACTATCTGTTACAATTGATGATATTAAAAAAATATCAGGAGAAATCTTTAAAAGACATCTTTCAAATATATGTTATACTTCAAAAGAAAAAATAATTTTATAAATTAGCTATATATTTTTCAGCTAATTTATCTAATGTATTCATAATATTATATTTAATTATATTATATAATGAAAGATATAAGTTGTATTATTGGTATTACATTATTAATTGGTAGTTTATCTATGACTCTACAAAAGAGAAATACAGATATATTTAATAAATTTTACAATTTATTAGATAAAGAACAAAAAGGAATATATGAAGGAATCGTTAAAGAAAGATTTAAGATTTATTTTACAGGGATGATATTAGGTTTAGGATTAGGTATATTTTATTATGTAAGATCTAAAGATAAATATAGATTATGTAAATTTTTAGCGATTATCTATCTTGTAAAACTTGGATTTTATAAAATATATCCTAAACAGCCTTTAATGTTGTATTCTCTAACGAATCAAGAGCAAGTTGAAGCATGGGCCGATATTTATACTGAAATGAAATCTAAATGGATAAAGAGTATAATAATAGGTTTTATAGGTTATTTATTATTAGGTTTAAATTATTAAATTAATTATCTCTTTGGTTAAATTATCATCGGGTTTAAAATTACCATCGTGTTAAGTATCGCTCTCTATAAAATTTTAATATTTTTTCATCTAAATTTTCAGAAACATTGCTTTTTAAATAAGGATTAAATTCTTTTATATATTTTTCACGATTCATTAAAACTTTTTGTGAAGATTTTTGTACTATTCTATTAAAATCTCTCGTTTCATATTGTAAATGATAAGGAATCATATGAAATCCCAATGAACTCTTTTTAAATGGAATACGATTATAAGATCTAATAACTTTACACATAATTTACAATATTATTTATAGTTATTTTTTTAAATAACTATATTAAAAATGGATATGAATAGAGATGAACCAAATTTTAATTCACCACCCCATAATTTTATACAGATGTTAAATTCCATAGTTCAGAATAATAATATTATATTAAGAACTGAAATAATAAATATAAATAATATTACAGAAGAATCTAATCGTAGTTGTAGTGAAGAATATATTAATAATTTAGAAGAAACGGATGTTGATGAAGAATTATTAAAAAAAAAACTTCAATGTAGTATTTGTTTAGAAGATTTTAAACTGAATGATAAATATATTGCTTTAGATTGCGATGAACCCCATATATTTCATAGTGGTTGTGAAACATGTTCTGGAATCAAAGAATGGTTAAAAAGAAATAATAGTTGCCCTTTATGTCGCAAAGAATTTCCAATGAATTCAGAAAATAATAATTCATTACCGAATCCAAATGCTTTAGAAAATAGAATTTCAAATATAATTACAAACTATATCAATGAAATTCAAGAAACAAATGAACAAAGAGAACTTCAAATGGCTATAGAAGCATCTTTAAATGATAGATAAGTTAGAAATTAAATATTAATAACTATTCTCATTTTAAATGAGTAATATTCAAAATGTAGATTCTGCCCCAGATTATATTATGAAATTTATTCATGGTAATATGGAACAATTATGTAAAATTTACGATGAAGGTATGTATAATAATCCGGAATTAGATAAAGGTATAATAGTATTTATGTGTTCACAAGAAAATAATAAAATGGATGTTCAGTTCTATAACGATGAAATGATGTGTGAAATACTTCAAAAAGAAAGCGTAATGAATTTAAAAAATGGTATACAAAAAGATAAAAAATTATTTTTTATCCGTGATTTAGATCTAAATAGTGTATTTTTAATACAAGTTTAAAAGAACGATTTAATAGTATTGTAAATTTCTGTGAATGTGCATCTATAATTATTAGTCTCTTGATTATATCTAGGCGTGTCATCACTTATACGTTTATAAGGATAATCATATGAATATTTATGTGTTAATTTATTAATATAACATATATCACTGTTTGATATTATAACTTCCCAATCGTCTAAATTATCTCTTTTTAAATTATATTCAACAATTCTAATATCATTTTTTAATTTGGCTACTTTTAGACGTTCTTTAATTTCTTCAGAAGCTAATATATCTCTGTGACATTTACTACATCTCCTATAATCACAATTATTACATCTATAAGATACACCCACCTTGAAACAAATTTCACATTTATAACCTTCTTTATAATCGTAATCTAATTCATGCTCTTTTTCTGAACAAACTGGGATAAGTGTGAGATTCATGGTTCTTATTTTATCAAAATATTTCCTTATTTTGAAAGAAATATTATTAAATCAAATTTTAACTATAAAAATTCTTATTTTCTTCTTTTATAACTTCAAAATTCTTAGGATCATTCTTATCAACAATTTTAATGAATTCGTCTAATAATTCTAAAATATTTTCACATTCCCGATTATAAAAGAAAAATTCCTGTAACATTGCTGTTGTAAATTTCTTATGTGAAACTTCTTTATAAAATTCTTTAAACTTTTCTTTTTGTTCAGGTAAGAAAGTTTCAAACATCTTTTTAGTTTGATATTTATCAGCATAATCTAATTCTATTTTATTATCAATTCTACAAGATCTTATCATAGCAAAATCTAATACTTCTGGTTTATTTGCTGTTAAAAATAACATAGTTCCTTCTACACAAGTAAACCCATCCAAACAGTTTAAGAAAGCTTGTAATGTAATTCCATTATGATCATCACCTTCTTTTCTTTCTCCGTCAAAAAGCGTATCAATATCTTCAATCACAATAATTCTTTCTTTATCTTCATTATCACTGATATATGAAAAAGCATCAACTAGATTTGTATCTAACATATCTTTACTAATCGGTAAAATATATAAATCACAATCTAGGTGAGAAGCAATTGATTTGATAAGACTTGTTTTCCCGGTACCAGGTGGACCATGAATTAGTTGAACACTCTTATAAGGAATACCAAATGATAAATAAATATCTCTACTTTCATCTGAAAAAAACTTTTTAACATTATTCATTATATTATCAAGTTTATTTTCTTGTAGATAAACTGTTGATAGTGGGCGTTTAGGGGATTTAGATAATAAAGTCCAGTAATCTTTCTTATAATAATAAATATTCATTGTTTCTTTCGTACAAGATTTTACATTTTTCTTTTGTTCTTTATGCCATTCCGATGCTTCATCGACAAAATTCATTAATAATTCTTTGCTTTCACCTCTTAATTCTAACATATTAACGATTTCTTCATCTGAACAACAATCGTGTTGCGACATTAATTTATAAGGAACATTATTACTATCCTTAATAGTAGAATATTTAACATGGATCGGTTTATCTTTATACTGAATAACTATATCACATTCATTGGGCATATTTATTTTGATTTTAACCGGTTTTTCTTTTCTTCTAAATCTCCATTCATTAAAATGATAAATTTTTTCAACACTGTAATTAAATGAATTTATTTCATCTCCATATTTTTCACATAAATATTTTAAGACTTCGTCGTGAAAGGGCCAACTATTTAACATAATCATTTTCTGTTTGAAATATTTTTCTCTTTCATAGTATTTATATGATAAATAACTACAACCTAGTAGTGATAATCCAATCATACTATTAAATTTAATTTGACTCATTAGTAAGTTATTCATACTAATGTTATATATTTGAATAACTTTAAATAAATAAATTTGATTTAAAAATATTAATATACATTAAAATATATTGATATGGATAGTAATTCAACGATTAAGAAAATCAATGCGAGTAGAAAGAATCTTAAATCTTATTTAGATGAAGAATGGATAACAGAGGATATAAAAGATTATAGTGATTTAGAAATTGAAAAATTATATAAATCATCAAATCATATTAAAGATGGTATAAATTTTGGTGCTGCTTCAGGATGTAATATTACATTATATCATAAAATGATACCAAGTCATAGATTACATATTATTTATTATAATTTTCCGGAAATAGGTAGACCATCTGTCAAGATTAATAAACAGTGCGCCGATAAAATTAATAATTTATATACAGATGAAATTATATCACCCGAAGACAGTATAATTATTATATTATTAAATCCTGTTCCAGAAAATTTAGAGAAAAGTATTAATGATTTATATAATAGTGGTCAGGAAGATTTAATTAAAAATGGATTGAGTGAAAAGATAAGAGACGAGAATTCTTCTTTAGAAAATCCATATAATAATTATCATTTTAAAAATATTCATATATTTCATTTAGATACATTAAGTATTGATATATTAAAGCATAGTAAAGTTCCAAAACATGAAGTATATAGATTTGAAAAAGATATAGAAAAAATATGTGATAAATGTAATTGTAGAAAAGATCAACTACCCATTATTGAAAGAAATGATGCTGTAGCAAAGCGTTTAAGGATAGCACCGGGTGATATTTGTAAAATTATTCGAATTGGCCCTACTGCTGGCGAAACTGAATATTATAGAGTTTGCAAGTAGTGAAACAGTAAATCTTATAAAGTTGAATCTGCGATAATCTGATCATAAACATTTCTCGGAACTATTCTTACTTCACTACCTCTTTCACATTCTGGTGACATGCTTTGTGCATAACCTGCTGTAACAAATAATATTCCTATTATAAATAATAACAGACTTAATCTCATAATAATATTATCTTATATTTTTTATTATTTTATAACATATTATTATTACTTGATAATAAATCATCTAATTCTGAAATTCCTCGTGGTGCTGTATCATATCTACTATGTCTAAATTTACTATCGTGACTTTCATGTTCTAACACCTCCATATGAGGAGACACTTCTCTATTAATATCTTCGCTTCTAGGTATATAAATAACAGAACATTTAGTAGGATAATCTTTATTTAAATTATACATACTTATGTAAGCATACATAAATATAGATAAACCAAAAATACATAAGAGTGTTATTAATGAACTCATATTAAATTAACAATTAAAAAAAATTATTATGTCCTAAAATGTACGGAAATTATTCGAGGGGATGGTGTCCCCTTTTCGCGTATATTTTTTCCCACAACTCGTGCACTTGTTTCATCACATCAGACCGTCGTTCAACCCAGTCCCCCACTTTCTCCTATCAGCATCCCCGCTTCGGAAGGTCCAGCGGCTCGTGGACCGAGAGATGATGATAGAGAACTCTCGCTATCAGATCTTGTAAAAATCGTACAGAAATTATTGGGTACTGCTCTTCTTTGAGAATCTTCCGAGTAATAATGTATTGACTCGTATGGTCCGCAAAAAAAACCTGAAGTAAACCATTCATCTTCTTGATATACTATAAAGAAACCATATTCTTCTATCATTTTAATTAAATCAGTTGTAGTTATCTCCACAGGAGCATAATCATGGCAGTGCAACAATATGAATATATTTCCTCTAAATACTCTCAGGGAATCAGTTATCATATTGATATTCCAGGCCCAACATATTAATAAGATATCTGGATTATTACTCTTTATTCCTTCAATTCCATCACTATTTATAGGTGGGGTGATATTTAATTGTTCTGGTGTGATTAGTTCTTCATGAGATGTCCCTGGACTCTCGCCTCTTTTTTTAATATCATATGACGAACAAGTGACGTTTTTATCTATTAGTGCTAATCTAAATAATTCACAATTAAATCCGTTCCCCCCACCAACTTCAATTAATGATTTATTATCTTTATTACATATTTCACGGACTTTTAATAGAAATGAAAGTGATGGCATACAGGCACCGAGTTTTAAATATAAATCATTGAGTAGAGAAAAGGGGGCTGTATACCAGTATAACTGATATTTTATAACTTTTTTAGATGGTTCTCCTTTTTCTCGACATCTGATTATTTCTTCCCACGCTTTTATATAAAATTGCCTTATCTGTGTTGAACATATATTTATAGGATTTAAAGTTTTATATATACTATGTATATCTCCATTTTCAAAAATACCCTTGAGTATTTCATCTGATATACTTGGAATAATAATTGGAATTTCAATATTATCGACACTCTGAGTCTCAGAAAGGGGTGGTGGATTTCTTTCCGGTTGTCGGCGGCGGGCGCACTGCCTCTTCCAACAGGACATACCTCCCCGCATTATTTTCTTTTTAGTTCTTTTAATACCCCTTGATTTTATTTTCTTCCTTTTAATTTTTCTATTAGAATATATTTTTTTACTTGTTTTCTTTTTTCTTTTAGTCATTTATATATATTAAATTAACAATTAAAAAAAAATAAATTTATTCGGAATTCTTGCGTTGCATCCACGGATCAGCGCTTTCTAATGAATCCTTAATATCATCGGATACTTCAGAACCCTTTTTAGGTTCTTCTAATACCTCTGTGCCATCATATGCTTCACTTACCTTTTCATCGCCCCCTTCTTTAACGGGTTCATCATCAATGGGATATTCTTCTGAAGCTTCCTTTTCCTCAAGTTTCTTTTTTGCTAACTCTTCTTCCTTTGCCCGTCTAACTTCTTCTTGTGCCGCCTTAATCTTATCACGTTTTTGTTCTTCATAGAAAATATCACGATTTACATTATTTTCTTGATATTTTTCCATCATATTGTTTAACTGACTATTCTGGAAAACCTCGTCCTCAACCTTGTCCGCATTAGGATCCCAAGGCAACCAATATCCTACTTGACCAACAAAAGTGTGAAAAGCACTATCTCTAATAGATAATTTCTTAGCTCTGTCTTCAGCGGCCTGTCTCGTATCAAATACACCACGAACCTTTAGACCACGAACAGATGTCTGAAAATCATTCTGTTCATCAAAATCTCGCTGTAATTTATCTTCATATTTATAAGTAAAATCCTGATATTTACTATAAACATCATCAAAGTTTAATTTTTGATCTTTACAATAAGATTGTAAAAACTTGACACATTTAAATGCTTCTTTATTCTGAATTAAAGATTCGGGTGATAAAAAAGAAAGACATACATAATTCTGTCCTGGAATCGCTTCATCAACCTCTAGATAATCTGTTTTTTTTTCTTGAACTTCTTCACTCATTTATATATTTTATATAAGAATTAGTTTTTTTTTAAATGATTTTTAAACTTATACTTTTTTTAATGAACGAGGTGATTTTTTACCTAAACTATAATCTTCAAAGATATAAGTATCTGTTTGTGAAGATGCTTTATTGATTAATGTTGTAAATTGATATGTTATTAAAGTAAACATACTACCATAAATAGATGTTTGATAATTCTTCAGATGATAACTAGCATCTATGCAAGCATTACATATTAAATCTGTTCTCATAAACGATAACCAATTATTACAACCATACCAATTACAAAATTGATAGGATCCAAATGATAATCCAGTTAAGAAACCTAATGTAATTATTAGATTCATAGAATTTTTAAAAACACTCATTATAAGTTAAATAATCAACGATTTAAAATTTTAAATTACTTTTTCTTTCTTCCTCGCTTTGTTTGTTTTCTCTTCTTTCCTTTCTTTTTTTTACCTTTTGTAGAATTATTACCCTTTGATTTTCTTCTACGCCTTGTTTTTTTCTTTT
>Ga0075480_10000436_pt1 | contig 24447 bp, 22 predicted proteins | sample DEB08_DNA_7_FD_81590 | JGI IMG/M metagenome (GOLD analysis project Ga0075480, IMG submission 81590) | Aqueous microbial communities from the Delaware River and Bay under freshwater to marine salinity gradient to study organic matter... | ecosystem: Environmental > Aquatic > Marine > Coastal ... | reverse complement strand
GTTGATGGTTATGATAAGAAGTCAAAGCGTGATAGACGCAAGAATAATAATCGCAAAGATAGAAGACAGAAGTCTGACAGAATGGAAAAAACAGCTGTTATGACTGAAGCGGCTTCCGATGATCAGATCAATGTTTATGTTGATCATGAGACAGATAAGCTGGCTCCTGTTACGACTGTTGCTTTAGATCATTCTGAGAAAAACGATTTTAACGGTAAGCCTCAAAAAAGAGAGCGTCGCGATAATAGACGTGGTAATCGCCGTGATAATAATAGAAGAAATGACCGTCGTAGAGACGACAGAAGAGAGCGAGCTCCTCAAAATAAAAAAGAAGCTGCACCTGCCACTGCTTCTAATGAAACTTCTAAACCTGAAAATGCAGCTCCTGCTCCAGTAGCAGAGAAGCAAGCAGCGGCTGCTGCAGCACCGGCTTCTAACCCAGCCCCAGTAGCAGAGAAACAAGCTGCACCTGCAGATAAAGGTGGAAAGCCAGTTAATAAGCTTCAGATGCAGTGCAGAAATGCTGCTAAAGAGGTTAAGCGTTGGGGTGAAGATATTCTTCTTCCACCACTAAGTGAAGGTGATTGCCAAAAAGCTATTGAATACTTTGGTAAAGAAAAAGAGGTTAGTGCTCAGATCGATAACTCAAGAAGTTATGGAGAAAAGAAAAGAGTGCGTATTAGCCTTAAAAAATAATTTCCCTCTACAAGACATAGCCCGTAGCTGTTAAACACGACTACGGGCTTTTTTGTGCTTAAATCGAATGGAGCTCATTTAATTCTACAGAGTTGAGTGGTTTATCTAGGTCTAGAGTGTCGGTAGATTTTATGTGGACACAAAAAAGGCCGCAGCGAACTGCAGCCTTAACAGAATGTAATCTAGAAATTACTTGTAGGTAATTAAAAGATCTTTAGTTTTCACATTTTCACCAGCTTTGACGGTTACTTCGCCGATTTCACCAGCTTGCTCTGCATAGATGGTAGTTTCCATCTTCATGGCTTCCATAGTGATTAGCGGATCATTCTTTTCAACTTTATCACCAGCTGCAACTTTTACTGATACAATCATACCAGGCATTGGAGCGCCAACGTGGTTTATGTTGCCATTTTCAGCTTGCGGTCTTGTTTGAACCGATGCTGCAACTTTCTTGTTAGGAATGATAACTTCACGAGGTTGACCATTAAGTTCGAAGAAAACAGTACAGTTACCTTCTTCGTTTGCTTGACTGACTGCCACTAGTTTGATAATAAGAGTCTTACCTTCTTCAATGTCGATTGACACTTCTTCATTTAGAGGAATGCCGTAAAGGTAAACATCTGTTGGAATTACAGAGACGTTACCGTAATCTTTCATGTGGTAAGCGTAGTCTTTGAAAACTTGTGGGTACATGAGGTAACTCATTAACTCTTCATCAGAGATGGAGCGAGAAATAGTCTTTTCAACTTCTTCTTTAGTTTCTTCAAGATCAACTGGAGGTAAGTGCGCTCCAGGTCTTTCAGTAGAAGCTGAAGCACCTCTTAGGATCTTAGCTTGTACATCAGCAGGGAAGCCACCAACAGGTTGACCAAGTCTACCTTCGAAGAATTCTATTACTGAAGTTGGGAAAGAGATATCTCTATTAGACTCTAAAATGTCACTTGCCTTAAGGTCATTTGTAACAAGGAATAGAGTTAGGTCTCCAACTACTTTAGAAGATGGTGTTACTTTGACAATGTCACCAAAGAGTTGGTTGACATCAGCGTAAGCATTTGTAATCTCGTGCCATCTAGGAGCTAAGCCCATTGAGTGAGCTTGCTGGAATAAGTTAGTGAACTGACCACCAGGCATTTCATGGTGGTAAACTTCAGCAGTACTAGACTTTTGAATCGACTCAAATGGAGCGTAGTATTCGCGAACTACTTCCCAGTACTCAGATAGAGAGCCTAGAGCTTTGAAGTCCATTCCAGTGTCTCTTTCAGTATATCTCATCATCTCAACAAGAGTATTTAAGTTTGGTTGAGACGTAAGGCCTGAAAGTGGGCCCATTGCTGAGTCTACAATATCAACACCAGCTTCAGCAGCTTTGATTAATGTTGCAATCTGACCACCTGATGTATCATGTGTATGTAGGTGGATTGGAATCTTAAGTTCAGATTTAAGAGCACTTACTAGTTCATAAGCTGCATATGGCTTAAGAAGGCCGGCCATATCTTTAATGGCGATAATGTGAGCACCATGACTTTCTAGTTCTTTAGCCATTTTGACGTAGTAATCAAGATTGTACTTGTCTTGTTTTGGCTTAAGAAGGTCACTAGTGTAACAAACTGTAGCTTCACAAATAGCACCTGTTTCGAGAACAGCGTCCATAGCTACTTTCATATTTGTTACCCAGTTTAGAGAGTCGAATACACGGAAAATGTCCATGCCGCTCTCAGCAGCCTGTTTGATGAATGCTTTAACAACATTGTCTGGGTAGTTAGTATAACCAACACCATTTGAAGCTCTAAGTAGCATCTGGAAAAGTACGTTTGGAGCAAGTTCGCGCATGCTTCTTAGTCTTTCCCATGGACATTCTTTTAGGAAGCGCATTGAAACGTCAAATGTTGCGCCACCCCACATTTCTAGTGAGAAGAAGTCTGAATGGTTTTTAGAGTAAGCTTCAGCGATATTTAGCATATCAACCGTTCTCATTCTTGTAGCAAGAAGAGATTGGTGAGCATCGCGGAATGTCGTATCAGTTAAAAGAAGTTTCTTTTCCTTGACGATGTGCTTCGCAAACTTTTCTGGACCCATTTCAAGAAGTAGGTCTCTAGTACCTTTAGGTCGCTTATCAGCTTTAGGAAAAGCTGGAACAGGAGCAGGTCTTCTAGTGATAACTTTTGGTTGTTCTTTAACTAGTGGATGACCGTTAACGAGAACATCACCTAAGTAACGAAGCATTTTAGTAGCTCTGTCACGTCTCTTAGGGAAGTGGAATAGATCTGGATTCTCGTCAATAAACCTTGTTGTACACTTACCGTTTAAGAAATCTTTATGATTAATTAAGTTAATTAAGAATGGAATATTTGTCTTAACTCCGCGGATACGGAATTCGTTCATAGCACGGTCCATTCTGTGTGCAGTGTCTTCGAAGTTTGTTCCTGTAGCAGTAACTTTAACTAGCATTGAGTCATAGTATGGAGTTACAAGAGCTCCGGAGAATGCTGTACCAGCGTCAAGCCTAATACCCATACCACCAGCTGAGCGGTAGTGTTGAATACGACCATAGTCTGGAATGAAGTTATTGGTTGGATCTTCCGTAGTAACACGGCACTGGAAAGCAATGTTTTTAATCTGAATTGCTTGCTGATTTGGAATTCTGATTTCAGGTGAATTTAGTGGAATTCCCTGAGCGATCAGAATCTGGCGTTTAACAATATCAAAACCAGTAACACATTCAGTAACTGTGTGTTCAACCTGAATACGAGGGTTGATTTCGATGAAGTAATATTTATCAGTGTCAGTATCTAAAAGGTATTCAACAGTTCCGGCATTGTTGTAGTTCACAGAGCGACAGATTTTTACAGCAGAGTCACAAATGCTATCTCTAACTTCTTCTTTTAAGTTTTGAGCAGGAGCAATTTCTACAACTTTTTGGTGTCTTCTTTGAAGGGAGCAATCTCTTTCATATAAGTGAACGATGTTTTCGTACTTATCACCAAGGATCTGAACTTCGATGTGTCTTGCTTTTTCAACAAATTTTTCGATGAAGCATTCATCAGATCCAAAAGCAGTTAAGGATTCTCTTTGTGCTTCCCCAAGCTTATCGGCTAGTTCATTTTCAGAACGAACAACTCTCATTCCTCGTCCACCACCACCGTGGGCAGCTTTAACAATAACCGGGTAACCTAAGTCTTTACAAAGAGCTTTTGCTTCGTTGATGTCTTTGATAGCTTCATTGCAGCCAGAGAGAATTGGGACATTTGCTTTCTCAGCAATTGTTCTTGCGGAAGTTTTATTACCAAGCATATCCAGAATTTCTGGATCAGGACCAACGAAAATAATGTCATTCTCTTTACATGCTCTAGCAAAAGCGGCATTTTCTGAAAGGAATCCGTAACCAGGGTGAATGGCATCAACATTTTTATCTTTTGCAAGTTTGATGATTCCTGCAATGTCTAAATAAGCTTTAACAGGCTCGGTACCAGAACCTATTAGGTAGGCTTCATCTGCTTTGAATCTATGCAAAGCAAATCTATCCTCGTGACTGTAGATTGCGACAGTTCTGATGCCAAGCTCACTGGCTGCACGGCATACACGAATCGCAATTTCACTGCGGTTTGCGACAAGAAGTTTTTTAATCTTTTTAAGTTCCATTTAAAAGCCTTATAACGATATATATTTTGATAAATGATCTTCTAAGTATATATAGAAATACGTAGGTGTCAAAAAAATTAGCCTAGATATACTTAACAGAAAGGCACTTTACCTTCAATTTGGGAGATTTTTATAGTGTTTTATTTAAAAATTGCAATGATTTACTCAATTCTGTTCCTGATAACGGCTTCTGTAACTTTGGTGACCTCGTTTAATAATCCAGCTTTATCGTTTTTTGTGCCATCGGTTTTTTCCATGATGGTCTATGGCAAATTGAAGTTGGGGGCGCAAAATATCAATGTTTCTAAACATGCTTTAGCTTGTGGCCTTATATTCGCTATAGTTACCGTAGTAATCTCAGTTATCATACAAGTTTTCTTTGAATGGTTAAAAAGTCCTTTAGTGATGTATGTAATTGCTTTTGGAGGAAATTTTTTATTCCCATTTTTGCTTTTTCCTAAAATCAGTCGGGCCCAAGGGTCTTAAAAATAAATTTTTTTGAAAAAAACTAAAAAAAGTTAAAAAAAATATTTTTTTAAAAAATCGTATATTTTCTTAACAAAGCATAATACCAGTTAGTTACACGGAATGTTGTAAAAAATTGGAACTTATTATGCTTCCCTTTTTTTTCCTTTTTGGAACACATAGTTTAATAATTGTCGCTAGTTCAATTCTTTATTTTTTCGGGACTGTCGACACTTAATGTTAATTCATAAACTTAAGGGGAAAAATATGGACATTATTGTTTCTGCCCGTCACATGGATCATGTACCACCAACTATGAAATCTGAAATTGAAGCCAGGATCACTAAGATGTCGCATTATGCGAATCTGACGAAGGCTGAATGTGTGCTTGATAAAGTGAAAAGTGGGAGTTATGCAGAAATTGTCCTCAATGGAAAAGGGATCCACCTTGAGTCCGAGTCGGGTAGTATGACTAATCTGTATGAAGCAATTCATCAGGCTTGTGACCGAATGGAAAAGCAATTAAAGAAAAAACAGGGCAAAAGGAGAAAGCATAATTCTAAGCATCTCGGAGATCTGGAAGTCGAAATCCTCAATATCTCCTTCGAAGTCGATGATTCATTCGACATGGAAGACGAATTGGAGCAAGCGCTTTAATTCCTTAGTTATGTTACACATTCCCTCTGATTGAGTAGGTCAGAGGGGTTTTTATTTTTAAGGACTTTCTACTTATAGCAGTCAAGTCGGTTGCCAATTCTAATAAATAGCTGATTATTCGTGACAGCAGGAGTTGAATCAACCCAAATAGTGTCCTCCGGAGGGTTTAAATCTAAAGTATATTCCTTTTTGAGTTGACCTGAAGCAACAGATACAACGTCCAATTTACCATCTCTAGTAACGCAGTATAGTTTATTCTGGATTAGAATTGGAGATGAATAACAATTTCCAGATAAGCGAATTTGTTGAATTCTTTTTTTGTTGAGAAAATCATATTCTGTAAGTGCTCCATTATCCTGTAAAATGAAGAGTCTATTATCAATAACCATGTGAGTTGGTACATATGCGCCAATTTTTCTCTCATGCCAGTGAATAGTACCTGGAGCGTTGGAGTCTTTCGAAAGTTTTACAGCTGTATATTCTTTATTCTTTTGGCTGGCAGTTAAGTAGGTTTCACCTTTAACTTTAACTTCAAATGGTGAGCCTACTGTTCTCATATCGTGAGCTTTTTTAAGTTGCCACTTCAGTTTACCAGTTTCAAAATCAATAGACTTCATACCGATACTTGGGCCAGTGACGATGACTTCTTTTTTGCCATTCTCTAAGTTTCGTATCAGGGGTGTTGAGTAGGAGACATCTTCTGATGGGCATTTGACCTTCCATAGATTTTTACCATTCTTAATATCAAAAGCCCCAACATAGCTTTCTCCTTGGTGTAAGTGAGAAACAATGACTTTTCCGGATGAATTATTAGTGTTGATAGTAAAACCATGTTTGCCTTTAAATGAGCCAAGCTCAATCTCCCATAGTTTTTTACCTGAATGATCAAAGACTCCAAGCATGCCTTTTTGTTTTGATGCATCATACCAAGTGACAATTACTTCCTTAGCTGTAAGTGAAGGTGTTGAAGCAGCTTGATTATTAAATTTATGTGTATGGTAGTCACCAGTATTTAACTCTTTTGACCATAGCTCTTTACCATTTGAAGTGTCAAAGCAATAAAGATTGATGTTAGTTCCTTTATTTTCAGCCATAATAAATAATTTATTACCCCAAATGACAGGAGAGCTACTACCACCACCACTTAGCTTTGCAGACCATGTTAGATTTGATTTAGAAAGCTTTGCAGGTAAGGAGGATTGGCTTTTTCCTTGTCCTTGGAGACCTCTAAATCTTGGCCAGTTTTCAGCTAAGGTTGAATATGAAAAAAAGAAAAGGATTGACAGGTAGCTGAGGGTCTTCATGCTCACTCCATTAGTTTACATACAACATTGATTGCAATTTATCGCTAACTATTAATTAATTAAATACTTATGAATTAAATTAATGAAAAGTGGGGCAAGTAGGCATAAATCGTCGGAGAAAATCTAAAAAATTTGCAATGAGACTCCGAGTCATGTAAAATTAATGTAAGTGAGTATTAAAGATTTCGCTGGCACGAGCTTAGACTCGATAAGACCAAGCTGTGTGTGTGGGTGGGATCGGCCGAATTTATTTCGGCCTATTTTTTTGCATATTTACATAGAGGTTAAGGGTGAAGAAGGTTCTAATAATTGACGACTGTCAAATTATTTGTGATGTCATTCAGGCAGCATTGGAAGTAGATGGTTTTGATTGCCGTTCTTGTAATTCAGGAGAAGCTGCCAAGCAACTTTTGCTTGAGAATCATTACACTACAGTATTTCTGGATGTGTCTTTACCAGATGCAGATAGCATTGAGATTGCGTCATTTATTCGCCAAAGAAGTTTAATAAGTCAGATTGTTATAATCTCAGGAAATATGAATGAAGATGTTTTTTATCAGTTTATTAATCTGAGAGTAAACGATTTCTTTCTGAAAAATAATCTTTCAATTACAGATCTTAGAAGAGTAGTTGGGGAGGCGTTCTGGAGGCAAGAGAGGCTGGCGAGTTTATTTCCAGAAATTAAATAACCCGCATTCTCAGGGATTTTATCCCTTATTTAACTCTCGTCAGAGAGGCTAGCGTTCCAATAGAGCGTATCGACAAATGATTTCCATGACTCCGGAATCTTTGAGCCAACCTGGCACTGTAAAGCAGACCATCTTGGTTTGATTGGAGTTTTTAGAAGTTTCATTCCCGCTTCTGCTGGAGTTCTTGCTCCTTTTATAGTGTTACACTTTATGCATGAAAGCGCTACATTGTCCCAGGTTGTTTTTCCCCCTTGTGCGCGAGGAATGACATGGTCGATATTTAGTTCTTTTGGTGCAAACTTTTTGTGACAATATTGACAGGTATATTTATCTCTTATGAAAATATTCCTACGAGAAAAGCGAGCTTCTCTTCTTTGAGTCCCTTTATAGTCATTTAGAATGATTACTTCTGGTGCTAAAATTTGGAATTTTTGACAGGAGATGAATTTATGACTGTCTAGTTTAGAAACCATTGAGAGGTCAGACCAAGTCAAAACCCAGGTTTCAAAATCATAGGTAATATAATCATTTCCAAGGGCCTTTGCAGAGCCGGAGTAGATTTTACCTATTGCTTCTTTTACGTTAATTGTGTTAATAGGTTGCCAAGCTTTATTGAGTACTAATGTCCTTGAGTTGAGCAGGTCAACTGACATGGATCCTCCTTCAAGTTTAGTTGTAGGGTGCGTGCCACACCTTAAGTTAAGTTTAGCAGAATTTATGACAAAATGCAACTCATTAAAGCTCTGTTAATTAATGGTTTCCATCAGGTTAATTTTATAGTTTTGTGAAATATGCACTGTTAATAATGTGGAGGACGGCGATTGTCAGGCTCTTGTTGAATGTTTTCTAATGCGGCTTTTTGCTTAGAAATCTCTAGCTCTAATTTTTCAATATTTTTATTTTGTTCGATAACAACTTGGTTGAGATCTTCAAGCATTTGATCTTGGCAGCTAACGATTGATTCTAAGTTAACAATTCGTTTTTCGAGTTCTTCATTCATCATATTAATGTCATTTATGTTCTATAAGGTTTGTCTTGTGAGAGATTCATTATAATTTGGGGCCTCAATTAAACAAATCGGCATTTATTTTGGATAGTGAATTTTTTCAGAACCTAACATTATTTCATTGGGTTTTACTATATATAAGTGGGATAATTGTAGGCTTCGCAAAAACTGGAATAGCTGGAATTGGAATTTTAGCTGTGCCTATTTTTGCAGAAATTTTTCCGCCTGAGAAATCTGCAGGGATTCTCTTGCCAGTATTGTGCGTAGCCGACGTTTTGGCTGTTAGCTATTATCGACGTCATGCAGACTGGAAAAAGATTTGGCCTCTTATGCCCTGGGTGGCTTTGGGCTTACTTTCAGCAACCCTTATTTATTTCTTTGGTAATAAAGATGGTTCATTTATAGAGCCATTAATTAAGAACTATATGAAGCCAGCTATTGGAATAATTGTCATTATCGTGTTGGGAATTTCTCTTTGGAGAGAAAAGCATAACGATATTCCAGAAGGAAAGCTTGTTGCTGGGGCTACAGGGTTTACAGCTGGATTTACTAGTATGTTGGCAAATGCGGCTGGCCCCATTATGAATATTTACTTATTAGTTATGAAATTACCTAAAGAGGCTTTTATTGGAACTGCAGCCTGGTTCTTCCTTATTATCAATTACGTCAAGCTTCCTTTGATGGCTGTGGGTGCGGGTTCAATTACAGTAGATTCTCTAAAAATGAACGCGATGCTTATCCCAGCGATACTTATTGGGGGATTGCTCGGCATCAAAGCTGTTAAATATATTCCTGAAGAAAAGTTTAAAAGAGCTGTTCAGGTCTTAGTCTTTGCAACATGCATCAAACTTATTTTCTTTTAATAACTGTCAAATAGAGTTTTTTCAATTGTATCTCCAATTGAATGCGGCCCTGTGAGCGGTTTCGATTTTTCGAAGCCGCTTTTTATTGTTTTTTAATTTTTTGAAGGGCGAAACTTTCAATTTCATCAAAACTCTTACCTTCAGCTTGCATTCTTCCGCAATTATCAAGAATTTCTTTAAAGATGGGAGATGGTTTAAGTCCAGTCTTTATGAGGTAGTCTCCACGAATAAATGGATTAGAAATAGATTCTTTAACCTGATCTTCCATTTCTGAAATGCTCTTGAGAGTTTCTTGAGTATCTGAAGCATTGTTGGCGATTTCACCATGATATTCTTTAAGTTCAGAAAAGTACTCCTTGGCTTCAACCATAATGTCTCTTAGTTCAGAAGGTGTGATTTTAGAGTGTAGTAAGGGGCTTAGTTTAAACATTAAACCAATTCCTTTACTTGTATGGTTGCTCATTCTCAGTGTAGCTGCTGTTTTTTCTGCATTATCTTTGTATACAGGTATGAGAATAGCAGAAAAGTATAAGACCTCACTTTTTGTTTGTGAGTCTTTGATATGTTTGAGCCAATCTATCTTTTGCGCTTCATTCAGTTTTGAACTTTCAGGGAAGACTTCTTTTAAAAAACCTAGAGTTTCGGCTTCAATAAAAAACTGTTTAGCGTGTTTTTGGGCTTTTTTGATTTCATCACTAATTCTCTCAATGGACACAAACTTCATGATATTTGTTGATAACTTATTTGCTGCAAAAATAAGATCTGGTGCAGGGGTGAGTCCTAACCTAGAAATAAAACGAGCAGCTCTAACTATTCTTAAGTAATCTTCACTGAATCTTTCATGTGGATCGCCAACAGTTCTAAGCTTTTTGTTTTTGAGGTCTTTTTGGCCATCAAAAGGATCAATTAATTCATTGCCTAGTTTAGCGATGGCGTTAATTGTGAAATCTCTTCTAGAAAGATCCTCTTCGATTGTTTTAGAAAATTCGATGGTTGCATTGCGGCCATCACATGAAACATCTTTTCTAAATGTCGTATGCTCGTAACATTCACCGTCTATTATAACAGTAACTGTTCCGTGGTCGATACCTGTATCATGAGTTTTAAAACCAAGATTTCTACAAAGCTTTTTAAATTCTAATGGAGGTAAGTCTGATGCTATGTCTGTATCCTTAATAGGAATTCCTAATAGAGAATCTCTTACGCAGCCTCCAACTTCATATATCGGATAATTGAAAATATCACAAAAATTTATCATGTTTAAAAACCTTTTGGGGAAACTTACACCTTTAAAATCATATTTCAGCTATATAAAAAACTGAGGTTAGTTACATTTTTGTTATGACATATTGTTCTTGGTGTTGTTTTTGTAATAAATTTTATAAATTTTTTATTAATTTTTGTGGAAATACATTAAATTAGCATTATTTTCTTAGCGTCCGATAGGAAAAAATAACTAAGGAAAAATTAAATGAAAAAAGCAATTGCATTATTGCTACTAAGTGTTTTCGCATTTTCTGCTCACGCTGAAGATGAGAAAGCATGGTCTCTATCTCTAGATCAGACTTTTTCTGATAAGTATATTTGGCGCGGTACTCAGTTAAATGGGGAAGGCGTTAACCAAGGTGCTCTAGATTTCTCTTATGACTTAGGAGATATGGGTACTGTTGGTATCAATGTTTGGTATAACCTAGACCTTGATAACGAAAACAACGAAGCTGGTAATTTTACTGAAGTAGACTACACAGTTTACTGGGAAAAGTCTTACGGTGCTTTCACTCTAGGTGCTGGTCACATTTACTATGATTTCTCCGAGCGGAATCCAGGTTTAGGTTCAACTAGAGAATTCTACGTTTCTGTTGGTTATGATATGCTTCTTGCTCCATCTCTAACAGTATACTATGACTACGAAGATGTTGATGGATTTTACGTTCAGGCAGCTATCGGTCACAGTTTCGACCTAGGTGTTGCAGACATGACTCTTGATCTTGGTGCAACTATTTCTTGGGCTGATGATGATATGTCTAGCTTCTATTACAATGGTGATGGTGGTGGTTTTACTGACTACTCAATCTCAGCAGCAGTTAACATTCCGGTAACTGAGAATATTACTATCACTCCTTCAGTGATGTACTATGGTCTAATGGCAGATGCTAACTCTGATGATGCTGATAATGATGACCTTTTCGAAGACGATGATTTCGTATTCGGCATCAACGTTAACTTCTCTTTCTAATAAGATAAGTTAAATACGATTTTCTAAAGCCGTGCTGAAAAGTGCGGCTTTTTTGTGCTTAGATTAGACGTAGTCATTAACGAGTCCACGAAGATCTGCGATTTTGGAATTGAACTTATTTAGAAGCCTTTCATCAATTTCAAGCATCTTGCTTTCTTGAGTAATCCTCAAGGCTTCGTCACTTTCCAGCATTGCGTCTGAGAGGTATAGGGCTTTGTGGATAATCTTAATTAGCTTCTCAGATTCAGCAGGAATTTCAGCACTGGAGTGCATTAAGCTTATTTCATCTGGTAGTTTAATTTTCTTACTCAATATCCGGTTTAAGCGAGCTGTGCATTTAGTGGCTATAGTGTTCAGTGAGTTGGCGTCAATTTTTTCTAACTCTCCTTTATCTATCAGGAGGGCATAAGTGTAGTATAAAAAGGTTGCACCCAGGTTATGGAATAAGCCAATTGAGAAGGCCTTATCTGCTTGGGAATAGCCTTCATGTTCAGAAATCATTTGTGCAACTAGGGCTACAAGGTAAGCCTTTTTTAAACTAGTTTTGATCATGTCTTGAATTTCTTCGTCTGAGCCGACTACATATTGAAGAGCAGCAACTGATTGCATCAGTGAGTTTGTTGTTTTGAGTCCAAGCGTGGAAATGGCTTGTTCAACTGTTTCAACTTTAGAGCCTCTGCTGTAAAAGGCACTATTAACAGTAGCTAGGATTTTAAGAGCTAGAGATTGATGTTTTCTAATGAAATTGGCGAGAACTTTAAAGCTAATGTCAGGTTGATCAATAACTTCTCTAACTTCTTGGAGGAGTCCGGGCATAACTGGGCCGGGGAGTTTGTTTTCGGCAACTTTATTGACGACACTTTCGAACATCTTTAGAGCTTTGTCCATGTGGGTTACAAGCTCACTTTGGCTTAATGCTTTTTGAACTTGACCATTCATTGGACCAGAAATTGTTTCCTGGCAAAGTTCTTTAGCTTCGTTGTGAGCCTCCATGACAGAGTCTTTGAGTTTAATTATTGAGGGCTCAGAGCCAACACCTTTTATGTATTCAGGTAAACTTATTTTCTCAAAGTAGTCTTTTTTGTCAGTTAGAATTACGACAGAAGGAATGTGAGTGTCTTTCGTGAGTCTTTGAATATTCATAAGAAGCCGGACGGCTTCTTTTTTCTCACCAATAGAGTCACAAACTATGAATGCATCGGGGATTCCATTTTTAGCAATGTAGTGAATTGCATCAGCGGCGTTGATTGTTTCGACAGCTTTATTTCCATTTTGCTCTAAGTAGGCTGAGAGCATGTTCTTGACAGGGTATGACTTGACGAGAAGGACAATGGTTTCCTTGTCTTCTTTATCACTTTGCATACCCATCATAGCTGATCCTTTGCTTGCGCCATACTATTAAGTTAATTTTGATCGTAACTTATTGCAAATTAAAGCATTCTAGTTATACGCAATGATTGGGCCAGGTCAAGTAACTGCAATTATTGAATTATGTGATGTTATTCAGGCTTGATAAGAGTTTTTTTGTCGCCTTTATGAGGGTACTGTGCATTGCATTTCTCTAATCCTGATCTCATTTTCGAGAGCATTGCTTTCAGAGTCTCAGAGTCAGATGATGCAAGATTATTTTCTTCATACGGGTCTTTTACAAGGTTGAATAGCTCATATTTCTCTTTGCCTTCCTTTTTGTAGTGAAAGACAAGTTTGTAGTCGCCATCTCTGAAGACTGTAAAATAGCTACTTCTATGAGAGTGTGGAAAGTGCATCAAAAACTGTTGGGGGTGTGAGTTGGCATCTCCAGAAAGCAGCTTTCTTAAACTTGTGCCATCTATGGTGTGTGAATCAGGTTTGTTAATGCCTGCTGCATCTAAAATTGTAGGAAATATGTCAGATACTTTTGCAAAATTTTGATCGACTACTGTATTTGAGATTTTAAAAGAATTTTGAAGTGCATTTTTACTGTTTCTAGCCCAGGAAGCTATGAATGGTACTCTCATTCCACCTTCGTAGTGGGTTCCTTTTTTTCCACGTAGTGGTGCTGAGCTGGCCACTGTATGAGTTTTGCCTAAGGGGGCGTCTGAACCATTGTCTCCAATAAATATGACCAAGGTGTTTTCAGCAATGTTAAGTGTATCAAGGTGGTTCAGTATATCGTTAAGAGATTTATCCATTCCTTCAATAAGAGTGGCGTAGTTTTGGGCGCTCTTTGCTTTCCCAGAATCTTTGTAGTTTTTGCTAAATCTAGAGTCAGCCTCAAAAGGGGAGTGAACTGCATAGTGGCTCATATAGGCAAAGAAAGGCTTTTTGTCTTCGACTGATTTAGATATAGCTTTTTTGACTTCTTGAGTTAAAGCCTCAGTTAAGAAGATATCCTTTCCATGATATTGATCTAAACCAGGGACTGCTCTTTTTCTTCTTTTGGGGTTCTTTTGTCCAAAGTTCTCCATGCCAAGGTAACTTCCTGGAGCGCCAAAGGCGCAGCCAGCAATGTTAATGTCGAAGCCTATTTTTTGAGGATTTTCTCCTTCGTGGCCAATTGGGGCAAAGTGGGCTTTCCCACAATGAATGGTTCTGTATCCACCTTTAGATAAAATGGAAGGGAGCGTTATGTCTTTGTTGCTTAGCCCTTCCCATTTCCAGTTTTCAGGGCCAAAACTTCCGGAGTTCTTTGATTCTGGTTTTATGAATTGAGTAATTCTGTGTCTGGCTGAAGATTGTCCAGTCATCAAAGTGGCTCTGGTAGGTGAACAAACGCTATTAGCATAAAATTGAGACATTATTAAACCGCTTTGGGTGAGTCGCTCCATTCCAGGAGTTTTGTAATAGGAATTTAAAGGGTGTTTGACAGCTTGTCCTTTACCATCAGTTAAAAAAGGTACTGATGTATCCATTAGGCCCATGTCATCAACAAGAAAAAGAATGATGTTTGGTTTTTCGTTTGAGTGAATACTTAATGAGAAAAGAAGAAGAGTGTAGAATATAGCTTTCATGGAGATCCTAATTTAAATACGTAAATTCTTTTAAAGAAAACGCATTTAGGGAGGCTTCTCTGACAGCAAAGGTGTTTTTTACATAAAAAAAGCCTCAGCCATTTGACTGAGGCTTGAAACATTTAGCTTCCTAAGAAATTACTTAGCAGCTTCGTAAAGTTTATTTACGTTGTCCCAGTTTACCACGTTCCAGAAAGAAGAGATAAAGTCAGGACGACGGTTTTGGAATTGTAAGTAGTAAGCGTGCTCCCAAACGTCAATAGTAAGAACTGGTGCAGCTCCGTCCATTAGAGGAGTATCTTCGTTTCCAGTTGAGGAAATTTCTAGTTTACCACCGCGAACACTTAGCCAAGCCCAGCCGCTTCCAAATTGAGTAGCAGCAGCAGCGTTGAATTTTTCCTGAAATGCTTCAAAAGATCCAAATTCAGCATTGATTGCGTCAGCAATTGCGCCAGTCGGAGCTCCGCCACCATTTGGTGATAGAGAATTCCAGTATAGAGCGTGGTTGTAGTGCTGACCAGCTAGTTTTTTAACAGCAGCTCTTTTAGCTTCTGGAACAACTGATAAGTCAGAAACTAGAGTTTCTAGGTTAGCGTCAGCTAATTCAGTGCCTTCTAGAGCAGCGTTTAGTTTCGCTACATAGCCAGCATGGTGTTTAGTAAAGTGAATTTCAAGTACGCTAGCATCAAGATGTGGTGCTAGATCATCATATCCGTACGGAAGTGGTTCTTGTGTAAAAGCCATTATTGTTACTCCAATCTTAGTTTAGATAGCATAAACATTTTAACCTCATGATTCTCCTTTGCAAGATCCAAAATTATCAAGTGTGGCACAAATAAGTTTCTTTTTAACTTATTTCCTTAGCTCCACAATATTTCATTTTTTTAACAATTTTGTTATTAAATGAGTCAATTTCTTACAATTATGTTAAGAAAGTTTAAAAATAACCAAAATTGATAAAAGTTTGGTTTGCAATATTAATAGATAAGGGTAAAATCTGTCATTGTTTAATTGATTATTACGATTTTTTACACTCAATTAAAATAATTACATTTTTGTAACAAAAACTAAGGAGAATGTAGATGAGGAAGTTAGTGACAGGCATTTTAGGATGTCTAATGCTACTTTTTGCTACTGGGCTAAATGCTCAGGATGCCGAGGCGGTGCCTGAGGTAAAACCAGTAGATGTTAAAGTTCAGTTTAATTATAGCCTTGATGATTTGAAGGCTGAAGCTGATGGTGCAGACGAAGGTGAACCTGGAATGGTTATGGGAACAGTCGTCAAAACTTATGGTGATGGGACGACTAATGAGACTAATGCTTTCTTTTATGTAACAAAAGAAGGAGATGGAAAGTACTCTGGAGTCTCTTATAAAGATGCTGATGCTTTTTTCACAACAAGTAATGTTTTTATGATGTTCTGTGCTGTTTTAGTATTTATCATGCACTTGGGTTTTGCAACTCTTGAGACTGGTTTAACTCGCGCGAAAAACACCGTAAATATTTTATTCAAAAATGTTTCTATTGTTGCAATCGCTACAATTGTTTACGGAATTATTGGTTTTAATCTTATGTACCCTTGCGGTGAATGGATTGCAGAAGGCTGGTTTCCAAAGTTTGTGCCAGGTTTAGCTCCAGAGGGTCAAATGGGTGCAGATTATGCTGACGGTGGTTACACTTACTGGACAGACTTCCTATTCCAAGCAATGTTTGCTGCAGCTACAGCTTCTATCGTTTCAGGTGCTGTCTGTGAAAGAATTAAACTTGGTTCTTTCTTGATTTTCTGTACTATTTTTGCTGGTATCGTTTATCCAATTCTCGGTGCTGCTAAGTGGGGCGGTGGTTTTTTAGATGCTAAAGGTTTTGCAGACCTAGCAGGTTCAACTCTTGTTCACTCAGTTGGTGGATGGGGCGCTCTTGCAGGTGCAATTGTTCTTGGACCTCGTATTGGTAAATATGTAAATGGTAAATCAGTTGCGATCATGGGTCACAACATGCCAATGGCTACAATCGGTGCTATGCTTCTATGGTTCGGTTGGTTTGGATTTAACTCTGGTTCTCAGTTGAATGCAGATCCAGAAGCAACATCTCAAATTATGGTTTCAACTCTTCTTTCATCTTGTGCTGGTGTAATCGGTGCTATGATCATTTCTTGGGGTGTTCAAAAGAAGCCAGATCTTTCAATGATTCTAAACGGTGCTTTAGCAGGTCTAGTTGGTATTACAGCTGGAGCAGATGATATTGCTGGTTTCACAGCTGTTTGGGTAGGTCTAATTGCTGGTATATTGGTAGTCTTTGCTGTTCTTGCTATCGATAGTGCAAAAATTGATGACCCGGTTGGGGCAATCTCAGTTCACCTTGTTTGTGGTATCTGGGGTACTCTAGCTTGTGGTATCTTCGGAAGCGCTGACTTTGGTGTTCAGTTCCTAGGAGTAGCTTATTACGCACTTGCATTCCCTGCGGCACTTGTCATATTCTTCGTACTGAAGATGACTATTGGTGTACGAGTTGAAGAAGAAGAAGAGATTGAGGGTCTAGATATTGGTGAGCACGGTATGGAAGCTTACTCTGGATTCCAAATCTTCAGCAATCAGTAATTTTTAGGAGATTTTATAATGAAATTAGTAGTTGCATACTTACAGCCACAAAAACTTAACAGTGTTAAGCAGGCTCTATTTGCGAAAGAAATTTATAAGATGTCCGTTACTAACGCACTTGGTTGCGGACAACAGAAAGGTTTTCACGAGAACTACCGCGGTGTAGATGTCGAAGTTAACCTAAGAAAGAAAGTTAGAATTGAAATCGCAGTTAATGAAGACTTTGTCGATCAAACTGTTGATGCAATTATCGAAGGTGCAAGAACAGGTAATATCGGTGACGGTAAAATCTTTGTTCTACCTGTAGAAGAGTGTATCCGAATCAGAACAGGCGAGAAGGGTCACGAAGCTATAGGGTAAGCTTTCTAGCTATTCGATAGAAGTTTGAATATCCGGACTGAGTAATCGGTCCGGATATTTTATTTTAATATATAGTGTAGAGAAAGGGTGAAGTTTCTAGGTCCGTTTCCTATTTGGAAAGTCTCATTAATCAAGGGGTTAAGGAGAATTTTTTGTTAGGTTGAAATTAATTTGCGTGAAATATCAAAAGTTAATTTGAAGGAATTGTAAAGGTACGTTACAGTACGCCTTCCGTATTTATATACAGGTAAAAATTTGGATTTTTAAAACGGATTTTATTTAAGGTTATTATATATGGTCAGAATAAGACTTAAAAGAATGGGTAAGAAAAATGCCCCTAGCTACAGAGTTGTTGTAGCTGATAGTCGCAGTCCTCGCGACGGTAAGAATATCGAAATCGTAGGTTTCTATGATCCAATCAACTCTCAAGAGAAGATTAATCTCGAGAGAGCAGAATACTGGATTGCTAAAGGTGCTCAGCCTTCAGAGACATGTGCAGACATTATCAGAAGAGCTAAGACTGGTGAAGCTACTTGCGGTAAAAAACAAGAAATAAGAGATAAAGCTGCTGCTGCTGCAAAAGCTGAAGCTGAGGCAGAAGCCAAAGCAAAAGCTGAAGAAGAAGCTGCAGCTGCTAAAGCTGCTGAAGCTGAAGCCGAAGAAAGTGCTGACGCAGAAGCGGAAGAAACAGTAGAAGGTTAATTTATGCTCGGCTTTTTTAAAAAGCTGTTTTCCGGTGATGAATCCGGGGCTGATTTCAAGCCAACTCCTACTGGCGGTGAAGAAGATCTAGCGATGTTTGTCAAATATGTTGTTTGTAATCTGGTTGACAAACCTAAGGTCGTTAATGTTGAGACGAAGAATACGGAAAAGCTTCTGATAATCAAAGTTTCATGTCAAAAAGAAGACGTTGGAAAGATTATCGGTAAGAATGGTAAGACGATCGACGCTATCAGATCTCTAGTTAATGGAGCCGCAGGAAGACTTGGTAAGAGAGCTAATGTTGAAGTTGCCGATTAGTGGCTCTCAAAATTGATGTTATAACCCTTTTCCCGGAGTTTTTTGCTCCCTTCGATCATTCGATTGTGAAAAGAGCTCGGGAAAAAGGCCTAGTCGAAATAAATGTTGTCAATTTACGAGATTTTACGACTGACAAACATAGAACTGTAGACGACAGGCCTTACGGAGGTGGACCAGGAATGGTGATGAGACCAGAGCCTTTATTTAAGGCAATTGAGTCACTGAGGACACCGGAAAGCAAAGTTTTATTGATGGCACCTCAAGGAGAGGTGTTAAAGCAGGAAACTGCTTGTGAACTGAAGGATGAGTCACATTTAATTTTTATTTGTGGCCATTATGAAGGAATTGACGATCGTGTCAGGCAGGCATTGGTTGATCGAGAAATATCAATCGGTGATTATGTTTTGAGTAATGGAAACCTAGCCGCCATGATTGTTGCAGATTCGGTCATCAGACTAATACCAGGAGCTCTTGGTCATGAAATGTCTACTGAAACAGAATCTTTCAGTGATGGATTATTGGAATATCCTCAGTACACAAGACCAGAAGTTTTCAGAGGAATGGAAGTCCCGGAAGTGTTACTTTCTGGAAACCATGAAAAAATTGAGAAATGGCGAAAGGAAAAGTCGCTTAGTTTAACAAGAAAAAAGCGACCAGATTTACTTGAAGGAGATTAAAGTGAACGCGTTGGATAAAATAAATAGTGAAAACCTGATCGAGCGCCCCGATTTCAACGTTGGCGATACTGTAAAAGTTCAGGTACGTATTACTGAAGGTAAAAATACACGTCTTCAGGCATTTTCAGGTGTAGTTCTAGCTAAGAAAGGTTCTGGCATTGGCGAAACTTTCACAGTTCGTAGAGTTGCATACGGTCAAGGTGTTGAAAGAGTTTTCCCACTAAACTCACCTATGGTTGATAGTATCGAAGTTGAGCGTCGCGGTGTTGTTCGCAGAGCAAAACTTTACTACCTGCGTGATAAAGTTGGTAAGTCTGCGCGTATCAAAGAAAAGCGTAGCTTCTAAACTTAGTTTAGATTTTAAATTGAAGCAGCCAGAGCTTTTTCCTTCTGAGGAACAAGGGTTATTCCACTTTGAAATGGAAGCCCGAAAGCAGGGCTGCTTTTTTATTGCCGGTGTTGATGAAGCAGGCAGGGGGCCTTTAGCAGGACCCGTTGTAGCATCGGCCGTTATTCTTCCAGAAGATTACCCTATTCCAGAGGGGATCAATGATTCCAAGAAGTTAACTGCTTCAATGAGAGCCCGCCTTTTTACTGAAATTAAAGAAAATTCTCGTATTCGCTGGTCTATTGGCATAGTTGATGCCCCAAAAATTGACGAAATAAATATCCTTCAAGCGACCTACCTAGCAATGAAAGAGGCTGTTATTGGCCTTGGGAAAGACGTCGATTACTGCTTGGTGGATGGTTTACCAGTTCATGGTTTGCCAGTTGATCATAAGGCAATTGTTAAAGGCGATAGTAGAAGTTATAGTATCGCAGCTGCCAGTATTGTGGCAAAAGAGACTAGGGATCAAATGATGGTGGAGTATTCTAAAGAGTATCCGCAGTATGGTTTTGAGAAGCACAAGGGCTATGGCACTAAAGTTCATATTCAAGCGCTTCAAGAATTTGGGCCATGTCCAATCCATCGATTTTCCTTTGATCCGGTAAGAAAGGCTAAAGAAGCTCATGAGTGATTCGCTACAAAAAAGAGATTTAGACAAGCTATGGCACCCATGTTCTCAAATGAAGGATTATGAGACTTTCTCGCCGGTGCATATAAAAAGTGCGAAAGGGTCAATAATTCATACTGAGAATGGTGAATTGATTGATATCATTAGTTCCTGGTGGTGTAAGAGTCTAGGTCATGGCCATTCGCAAATTATAAGTGCTGTTAAGCAGCAGTTGGATTCTTTTGAGCATGTAATTCTTGCCAATACGACTAATGAATTGATTGTTTCTCTGTGTGAAAAAATTCTTAAATTTTGCCCAGAGTACGACAAGGTCTTCTTTTGTGATAGTGGCTCAGATTCTGTCGAAGTAGCTATAAAGATGGCTTTACAGTATCAGCTTCAGATTGGGCAAAGCCAGCGTACTGGATTTATGTCCTTAGAGAATGGATATCATGGTGAGACAGTTCTTACTCTCGCGACTGGTGACTGTGGGCTTTACAGTAAACCATATGAAGCTCTAATGCCAAAAATAGATAAGATAACCGAGGTCCCTTATGTTAACTCTTATAGAGATTGGCCGGGCGAGCTAATAGAAGAGGAATGGAGCAGGGTTGAGGCTCAATTAAATCCACGAAAGAGTACATTAGCGGGAATTGTTATAGAGCCAGTACTTCAGGGTGCGGGTGGAATGTTATTTTATAAACCCTCTTTCATTTCGAAGTTAAAAGAATGGTGTGATGCGAATGGAGTTTTATTAATTGCTGACGAAATTTTAGCTGGAATGGGACGTCTCGGTTATGCTAGAGCTTCTGAATTGGCTAATGTGGTTCCAGATATTTCAGTTTTTTCGAAAGGCTTGAGTGCTGGTTTTTCACCAATAGCATGTGCTTTAACTACGAATAAAATTTTTGAAGTCTTTTATGATGACTATGAATCTGGTAAGGCATTCATGCACTCCAATACATATTGTGGAAATGCAGTCGGTGCATCTGCAGCTTTGGCTGCCTTGTCAGTTTATGAGCAAGAGAAAACTTTTGAGAGGGTTAGAAAAGATTCGAAACTTTTAGTTGATTTGTTTGAGGAGATTTCATCTGTAACTGGAGTTTTAAAAAATATTCGTTGTCAAGGTTTTGTTGTTGCTGCTGATTTGTTAAATAAGGATGGCTCTGAGCTCGATTCAAAAAAGCGTGTAGGTTATGCTATTTACAAAGAAGCCATGAAGAGGGGACTTCTTATGAGACCGTTAGGCAATACAGTTTACTTCCTTCCTCCTTTGAATATTTCAGAGGAAATTTTACATCGATCTTTACCTATTGCAGTTGACTCCATTAAAGCAGTTTTTGAAGCTTAAAAATATAACTTAAGATATTCTCGTAGAAGCTTCTTGCGTCAAAGCAAGATATGGTTATATTCCATGACGCAAATTTATAGACAGAAACTTAAGATTTTAAAACCGGATATTATCCGTACAGGAGATATTAATGTCAGTATTGCAGGACTATGTAACAGCCAAAGTGGAAGCTGGAGAGGAGCTATCTACAGGTATGGTCGCTTACCTTGCTAACCTGGAACAAGTTGGTAAAGTTGATAAGAACATCGTCAGAAGTGTAATTCAGGAACTTGAAGATCAACGTTCAAACCTGAAAATGATTGCTTCTGAAAATTACTGTTCGTTATCAGTTCAACTGTCTCTAGGAAATCTATTGACAGACAAATACGCAGAAGGTTTCCCAAATCATAGATATTATGCTGGTTGCGATAATATTGATGATATCGAAGCTCAAGCTTGTAAAGAAGCCTGTGACTTATTTGGCGCAGAGCATGCTTACGTTCAACCTCACTCAGGTGCTGATGCTAACATGGTTGCTTACTGGGCAATTCTCAGTAAAGTCATTCAAGAGCCATGGCTTGAAGAGATGGGAGAAAGGAATGTTGCAAACCTTTCACAAGAAGACTGGAACGAACTAAGAGCAAAATTAGGTAACCAAAGATTGCTTGGTCTAAACTACTATTCTGGTGGTCACCTAACTCATGGTTACAGGCACAACATGTCTGCTAGAATGTTTGATTCTTATACTTACGATGTTGATAAAGAAACTCAGTTACTTGACTATGATTCAATCCGTAAGCAAGCAGAAGAAATCAAGCCAACAATTTTATTAGCTGGTTACTCAGCTTATCCAAGAAAAGTTAATTTTAAAATCATGAAAGAAATCGCTGATAGTGTTGGCGCAGTATTCATGGTTGATATGGCTCACTTTGCCGGACTAGTTGCAGGTAAAGTTTTTGCTGATGAGTATGACCCAATTAAATGGGCAGATGTTGTTACAAGCACAACACACAAAACTTTAAGAGGTCCTCGTGGTGGTCTTGTTCTTTGCAAGAAAGAATACGCAAGCTGGGTTGATCAAGGTTGTCCTCTTGTTCTTGGTGGTCCATTAGCCCACTCAATTGCAGGTAAGGCTATTGCATTTAAAGAAGCTAATACTCCAGAATTTGGAGAGTATGCGAAAAATATCGTAGAGAACTCTAAAGCTCTAGCTGATGCTCTTAAAGATAATGGTATCAAACTTACAAGTGATGGAACAGAAAATCACTTAATGGTTCTCGATGTTAGCTCATTTGGCATTACAGGAAGACAGGCCGAAAATGCAGTTCGCGAAGCAGGAATAACTTTAAACAGAAACTCTCTACCATTTGATCCAAATGGAGCATGGTATACGTCAGGATTAAGAATTGGTACACCAGCGCTTACTTCCCTTGGAATGGGAACGGCAGAGATGGTTGAGATTGCTGAAATCATTTACGAAATTTTAAATAGCACAACTGCTAATACAATCGAAACCGGAGCAAATGCCGGTAAGAAGTCGAAAGCTAAAGCTACTACTGACCAGGTCGTCCTGGACAAGGCCCGAGTGCGAGTTAGTAACCTGCTTGCCAGGTTCCCGCTTTACCCTGAGATTGACACAGAGGTTCTTAAAAAGATCTGTTAATCAGGTTCACCGGCAAGTAGGTAAAAACGAATTAAAGCGGGCGTCTGAACAGTCAGACGCTTTTGCTGTTTAAAGGTTTGATGAATAAAATAAAGAATTTTAAGTTAACGGAAAGATAAAAATGAATGGCGCAGAAGCCTTAATAAAATGTTTGGAAAAGCAAGGCGTTGAGTACATTTTTGGTTACTCAGGCGGAGCTGCAATTCCCATATTTGATGCAATAATTACGACTAATACCAAGATTAAACTTATACTTGTTCGCCATGAGCAAGGAGCAACACACATGGCTGACGGCTATGCTAGAGCTACTGGTAAGCCTGGTGTTGTTCTAGTAACATCTGGTCCTGGAGCAACCAATACTATAACTGGTTTGATTACAGCTCAGATGGACTCAGTTCCAATGATCGTTATTTGTGGCCAGACTATTAGCCCAATGCTTGGTAAAGATGCTTTCCAGGAAGCTGATGTTTTTGGTATTTCTCTACCAGCTGTTAAACACAGTTACCTTATTAAAGATACATTAGATATCCCAAGAATTATCCACGAAGCGTTTTATATCACTAACACAGGTCGCCCAGGCCCAGTATTAATTGATATTCCTAAAGATATTTCTTCTGCAGAAGGTGACTTTGATCTTTCTCCAGAACTTGATCTTCCTGGATATACTTTCCCAACTGTTGGAGATACAGACACAATTAAAGAGATTTCAGCAGCACTTAAAAAAGCTAAAAAGCCTCTTTTACTTATTGGTCATGGTTGTGTTCTTTCCAAGGCAGATGCAGCGGTGACTAAGTTGGCTGAAACCTTAAACTGCCCAATAATCACTACAGTCTTAGGAAAAGGAGCTTTCCCAGAGACTCATGAGCTTTCACTTGGATGGCTAGGTATGCATGGTACAGCTTACGCAAACAAAGCTGTAATGGATTGTGATCTAATCTTTTCAATTGGATCTCGTTGGGACGACCGTATCGTTGGTAAGCTGGATGAGTTCTGTGAAGGCGCTGTAAAGATTCACGTCGATATTGACCCTTCAGAACAAGGTAAAATGATCATGCCTGACATCTTCTGTGTTGGAGATGCAAAACTGGTAATTGAAGAACTTACTGGTTACAGCGAAAAGTTAGATATTGATGAATGGGTCGCTCACTGTAAGAAGCTGAAGAAGGATTTTCCTCTGAAGTATGAAAAGATTCCTGGAAAGTTAACTATGCAGGAAGTTCTTGATGAGCTAGATAAAATGACAAATAGCGAGCTTGTCGT